>Ga0194051_1000309_pt1 | contig 28595 bp, 27 predicted proteins | sample SepL2320m_MetaG_FD_161275 | JGI IMG/M metagenome (GOLD analysis project Ga0194051, IMG submission 161275) | Anoxic zone freshwater microbial communities from boreal shield lake in IISD Experimental Lakes Area, Ontario, Canada - Sep2016-L239-20m | ecosystem: Environmental > Aquatic > Freshwater >... | reverse complement strand
ACCTACGGTAGCGAGGTATGTATCTCGTCCAGCGAGGGCAATTCCGGCACGAAGTTCTAGGACTGCGAGGGTCATCATCGCGCGCGAATTGTCGAGCCCGCTAGTTGTGCGACGCGGGTTGGTGTTATTCGATGCGCCCCCGACGAGTGCTTGAATTTCTGCGAGCAACGGACGGCGTCCCTCCATGGCCACCGTGATGCATGTGCCGGGGACTGGCTCACTATGTCGGCTCAAGAAGAGTCCTGTGGGATCAGCTAAACCTTCGATGCCATTTTCGTTGAGATCGAAACACCCCACTTCATCGGTGGCACCAAAGCGATTCTTGATCGCGCGCACTAAACGAAGGCGCGTGTGTTTTTCACCTTCAAAATTAAGAACGACGTCAACAAGATGCTCAAGCAATCTGGGACCAGCGATGGAGCCATCTTTCGTCACATGTCCCACCAAGATGGTGGCGAGCGCGCGTTCCTTTGCCACTCGAATGAGCGCGCCGGCAACCTCGCGAACTTGCGTCACTCCGCCGGGTGAACCATCTACTGATTGAGTAGAGATAGTTTGCACGCTATCGACGATCAATAAATCTGGCTTTACTTGATCAACATGGGCGAGCAAAACCCCAAGGTCACTTTCAGCAGCGAGAAAGAGGTTGGGGTGAAGTGCTTTGAGTCGTTCGGCTCTGAGGCGGACCTGGGAGGCGGACTCTTCGCCCGTTACATAAAGTACTTTCATATTCGCCTTAGCGCTCTCGGCGCTTACTGCAAGAAGGAGCGTGGATTTACCCACTCCGGGCTCACCAGCAAGAAGGATTGCGGCGCCCGGGACGATGCCGCCGCCAAGTACGCGATCTAATTCTGGCACCCCTGAAGGTCGCGCGATTGCAGACGCTACATCGATCTCTGCGATGGGTTTGGCGGGCGTGATGATGCGCCCCGGTTGCAAAGAAGCCTTGGTAACTCCACCCACTTCATCTACAGAGCCCCATACTTGACACTCGGGACATTGCCCGAGCCACTTCACGCCACTCCAACCACATTCCGTACAGCGGTAGAGATCCGGCTTTGCCATTGTGGTTACTTCTTTAACCGATCGGCTTCGAGAGTAGCTGGGTGCACGATGAAGAGCGGCAGATTTCTAGATTTGAGCGCCGATTGTGCCGCCATGCGCTGGTCACAAATATCGGCCAACACCTCATAAGCCTTCTCGTTCATCATGGCAATAAGTTCCGTCTTGTTGGTGATGTAAAGCGGCTCTGAAGCGATATGTGCCTCGGGATTACCGGAGCAGTACCAGTCGAGTTCTTCGCCGCCCTCACCCCAACCACGACGATCAAATTCACCGATCACGTTGACTGAAATCTTATTTCCGTCGCCTCGATCGAGTTCTTCGTACGACTGGCGGAGTGGAAGTTGCCAGCAGACATCTGGCTTTGTTTCTACAAAGTGCACGCCTTCACGAATCGCGAGGTGGTGGAAGGAACAACCTTCACCACCAGCAAATCCTGGACGGTTCAGGAAGATGCATCCATCTTCTACGACCCGAGTCTTCTTATCGCCTTCGTCATCTTTTTCAGTGATGTCTAACTTGCCTTTAGATTTCGCGGGCTGACCTTCCGCAAAGAATTGCCAGGTTTCTGGAGTGAGTCGCGCCGCCCACTCCCGGACTCGCTTCTCATCTTCTTTTCCGGTGAAGTGCGCGCCTTGGCTGCAACATCCGTCGAAGGGGCGCTCCTCGAAGATGCCTTTGCAACCGGCTCCATAAATGCATTGCCAAGAAGAGGTGAGCCAGGTGAGATCGCACTTCCACAACTCGGCGGGATCCACCGGATCCGGGAACTCCACCCAGTCGCGGGCAAAATCGAGGTCTACTTCGTTGGTCTGAGAATGTTTCGTAGGAGGCACAAGAGATGAGCCTACGGTCTTCTCACGGTAAGTTCATCTTCGTGAGTTTTGAATCGGTGGATACCCGCTCGGCGGAGTCACTTCTGGGACCGATTTTGGGACACCGACTCGGAGTTCTCGATGTGGGCTCCAACACCATCCATCTGCTCGTTGTTGATGCCCATCGCGGTGCAGCCCCGGTACCAGCGACCAGTCATAAGGAAGAGCTTCGCCTTACCGAGTTCCTCCTTCCCAACGGAGCCATTAGCCGAGAGGGGCGAGATCGCCTGGTTGCTGCCATTCAACGAGCAGTAGCCGCATCTGACACGCATGGCCCAGAGGAGCTATTAGCTTTCGCTACGTCGGCTCTGCGTGAGGCCGCCAACGGAGAGGAGATTTTGGAGGAGATCACCCAAGAGTGCGGCATCGAGTTACAGGTGCTCTCCGGCAGCGATGAAGCCAGGCTTACCTTCCTCGCTGTCAGGCGATGGTTCGGTTGGTCGAGTGGCCGTTTACTTGTCCTTGACATTGGTGGAGGATCACTAGAAGTCGCCTGTGGGACCGATGAGGAGCCACAAGAAGCTTTCTCGCTGCCACTTGGGGCTAGCCGGCTCACAGCAACTCATCTCAAAGGCGATCCTTTTGATGCTGGCGACATCAAGAATTTGCGTCGCATAGTGCGTACATCAATTGCTGAAATAGTGCCCGAGATTCTTTCACTGGGGCAGATCGGTCATCCCGTAGGAACCAGCAAAACTTTCCGATCACTTTCACGTATTTGCGGTGCAGAACCCTCAACATCTGGACCGATGGTGCCGAGACTTCTCAAACGCGATGTGCTTGAAGATTGGTTGCCTCGTATCTTCTCTATGCCTATTCAAGAGCGCGCTAAACTTCCTGGTGTTTCGATCTCTCGCGCCAATCAACTAGTAGCCGGCGCCATCGTCGCACACACCGCAATGGATCTACTTGATATTGAAGAACTTGAGATTTGCCCTTGGGCGCTGCGCGAAGGAATCATTCTCCGTCGATTGGATTGGCTCGATCAGTGAGCACACCAATTGGCCTATCTAGTGCTTCCTGTTTTCCAGAGACGCTGGCAGATACCTTTGCTATCGCCAAAGAACTTGGTTACGACGGCATTGAGGTCATGGTTTCTAATGAATTTGCTACGCAAGATGCTGCCTCCATCATGCGTCTCGCTGAACATTTTGATCTCCCCGTGCTTTCAGTTCACGCCCCATGTTTATTGATTACGCAACGTGTGTGGGGTTTAGAACCTTGGGGGAAAGTGCGCAAAAGTGTGGAATTAGCGCAGCGGCTCGGTTCGCCGATCGTGGTATTGCACCCACCTTTTAGATGGCAGCGAAAATATGCAAAAAACTTCGCGGAAAAAATCAACGTGCTCTCTCAGGAAAGTGGTGTAGATATTGCCATCGAAAATATGTTTCCGTGGAGTGCGCGGAATCGAGAACTCACGGGTTACTTGCCCGACTACTCGGTGCTCAACGTGGGCTATAACAATGTGACCCTAGACCTCTCACACACGGCGACCTCTGGCGAAGATCCATTTGAGATCATCGCCAGAGAGAATGTGGTCCACCTCCACCTCGCCGATGGACTTGGTTCCTCCCAAGATGAACATTTGGCCCCTGGCCGCGGAAGTCAACCGTGCGCCGAAGTTCTCGCCCTCTTGAAGTCATCTACCAGTCTCAAGTCTGTGGTCTTAGAAGTCTCCACAAGGCGAGTACCCACACGCGAGGAACGCCTGGAGATCTTGGCGGAATCTCTCGCTTTCGCGCGGGCAAACCTGGAGTAGGCTTTTCGACGAGAGAGAGGTACCACGTGTTACGCGACACAATCCTGGCAGCAAGTCGAAATGAAAAGCTTCGTGAATTTGTAAGTACAGGTCCGCTCACCAAAGGCGTGGTCGAACGCTTCGTGGCCGGCCAGGAACCACTCGATGTCATAGCGGCTGCTAATCGCTTAACCAACGATGGGTTAAATCTGACAGTTGATCATCTTGGTGAAGATGTACTCGATCGCGAAGCGGCAACTGGAACTAAGGACGCTTATCTCACTCTCCTAAAATTGATATCTGAGCACCAGATGTCTAGCCATGTTGAAGTTTCGGTAAAACTTTCAGCGTTGGGTCAGGCACTTCCTGGTGATGGAGAAAAGATCGCTTTGGAAAATGCATTTGAGATTGTGCGTGCGGCAACCCAAATCGGCACTACCGTGACTCTGGACATGGAAGATCACACCACTACTGACTCTACTTTGGGTGCACTTCGCGAGCTTCGCAAAGAGACCGCTTCTGTAGGTGCGGTACTTCAGTCATATCTCTTACGAACGGAAGGTGATTGCCGAGATCTTGCATATGAAGGTTCCCGGGTACGTCTCTGCAAAGGTGCTTATAAAGAACCAGCCAGTGTGGCTTTTCAATCTAAGAGTGAAGTTGATCGTTCCTATGTGCGCTGTATGCGCGTTTTGATGATGGGTGATGGCTATCCCATGCTCGCAACGCACGATCCTCGCCTTGTTGAGATTGCCACTTCACTCGCGCTTCGTTCACAGCGGGCAAGCGGAACTTTTGAATATCAAATGTTGCTCGGCATCCGCCCCGATGAGCAGATTCGGTTAGCGCAGCGTGGCGAGAAGGTGCGTATCTATGTCCCGTATGGGCAGGATTGGTATGGGTACCTCATGCGCAGAATGGCAGAAAGACCGGCTAACCTGTCATTCTTTCTCCGTTCGCTTATTTCTAGGGGGTAGTCATGACCACGATCGCCATCTTGGGGGCCGGCGTCATGGGGGAAGCTTTGCTCTCCGGTTTGATGCGCTCAGGTCATGCCCCTACAGATGTGGTCATTACTGATACTCGCCCAGAGCGTCTAGAACATCTCTGCCAAAAGTTTGGCGTTTCTAGCGCATCGAATTCGCAAGCCGTCAACGGCGCGGAAACGGTTTTCCTCGTGGTTAAGCCGCAAGATATGGCATACCTGCTCCGAGAAGTCTCTTCAAGTATTCACCGCGACGCATTAGTTATATCGATGGCGGCAGGTATCACTACGGTCGCACTGCAAGCCGAATTGCCTTCAGGTATAGCAGTGGTGCGCGTGATGCCGAATACTCCCGCCTTGGTAGATAAGGGCATGACAGCGATCTCACCGGGCTCTCACTGCAGTGAAGACCACCTGGCGCATGCAGAGAATTTGCTCCGAAGTATCGGAAAAGTAATTCGAATTGCCGAGAAACACCAAGATGCGGTTACCGCAATTAGCGGCTCGGGGCCAGCCTATATTTACTACGTTGTTGAGGCCATGATCGAAGCCGGCGTATTACTTGGTTTGCCACGAGCCACGGCCTCAGCGCTCACTTTACAAACCGTTGTCGGCGCAGCCGCCATGCTCGATGAAACTGGCGAACATCCGAGTGTTCTTCGTGAAAATGTCACCAGTCCCGCCGGTACGACAAGTGCGGCACTTCGTGAGCTAGATGATCATAAAGTTCGCGCCGCTTTTCTCTCGGCCATGGAAGCAGCACGTGATCGTTCACGTGAATTAGCGCAGGGCCAGTAGTACAGGGACAATGACTTTCGCCCAAGTCGCTGGCTTCACACTTCTTGTTGCCTTGCTCACTATTCTTCCGGGCGCAGATGTGGCGCTGATCCTTCGTGCGGCTCGTACCGAAAGTAAACGCGTTGCATTCATCACTGGCGTGGGGATAGCTTCTGGGTGTTTAGTCTGGGGCGGCGCGACTGCAGAAGGTTTGAGCGCTCTGCTTGTGAGATATCCGCAGGCATACCGCACCATTTCAATCCTGGGTGGGCTCTACCTCCTTTGGTTAGGTTGGTCGGCGCTACGCACCACCGACGCGAAAGGCGCCACTACTGCACATCTAGGATTTAAGAGTGGGTTTCTTACCAATATTCTGAATCCGAAGGTGGGCGTCTTCTACCTCTCGCTACTACCGCAGTTCGCCCCGCCCGGTCCTGGATTACTCTGGCGCTCGCTCCTGCTAGCTGCCATCCATGCCTGCTTTTCGCTCCTCTGGTTCACCATTCTGATCTACCTTTTTAGCAGAGAACTCCCAGGGTGGTTGGCGAGATTATTGCCATGGGTAACAGGTGCGGCGCTCACGCTCTTTGGGTTACGCACAATCTTCCTCACCTGACCGTAGGCTCAGCCTCATGAAATGCACTCGCGCTGTACGACTGGTTGCATCTGCGGCCCTCTTTGTGCTGCTGAGTAGTGTGCTCACCCACGCCGAAGCGGCCACTTCACTTTCGAAGACTCTGACGATTGGAGTCGAGGATGATGCGGCAATTGCGATTGCTACAAAGAGCGGTTGGATCTTGGCTGGTACCACTTTCGAAAGCAGCGAAAGTTCGACTGTCTTTGCAGATCGTGCACTTGGAGGAAGCGACATTTGGATATCAAGTCTTGATACCACTCTTGCTACAGCATGGAGTCATCGTGTTGGCACGGTACAGAACGATATTTTTGGTGGCGCAGCCCTAGATCAAAGTGGAAACATTTGGCTTGTTGGTTCGTCGCAAAGTGAGACTGTTACAGCCACTCCGATTGTAATGACTACTCCTGCGCCCACGAGTATCGGCCCAGGAAATACCCCTGTCACAGTAAATCCTGACGGGGTCTCACTCTCCTCGCCGTTGGTGGCATCGCCAAGGCCGCTGAGCCAACTTATTATTCAAGGAGTGCATTCCGATGGCAGTGCAATACTAAAGACCACCATTAGTTTTGGTGAAAAGTATGCGGTGCTGCCCACCGGAGTGGTTTCTGATACCACCGGGCTTTGGATTGCCGGCACCATTTTGACTCTCGAGAGTAAAGCCATGCGAGGTTTTTATTTGAATTGTGATTTTGCTCTGCAATGTAAGACACCAATTTATTTAGGCAAGAGTGGAACATCGCTTCGAACTACTGCATTGAGTGCAGGAAATTTATTAGTGGCCGGATCCACAACTGATGTATGGAAAGGCAAACCAGCCATCGGCAAGGTCGATGCTTTGGTCTTAGTAATTAATGTGAAGAGTGGAGTTATTACGCAAACTCAACGAAGTGGAAATTCGGGTACCCAGCGTTCCTGGGAGAGTGGAGCCTTCGTTAACGGCGAAGCGGTTCTTGCCGGCACTGTCGATTATGGAAAGAAGATGGAGATCGTTACTACGACTTTCTCCAAGGTGGGGGCGGTGGTCAGCACGCGGCGCTGGCTCGGAGTTCCTCCGGTGGCTCTGGCGCCCAGGACCGGGGGCTCGATAGCTCTGGCCTTCTCGGTAAGTCCAAGTGAGCTCAAAGCCATTTCGCCGCCCGTCAAAGGAGTGGGCCTTGATGCCCTCTCGGTGAGCCTTTCAGCAAGCAGATCGGGTACACGCACGCTCAGCCTCGCCCACGTGGCACCGAGGGTGGGCGATCAACCCCTGCTCGCGCTGGCGGCCAATTCCACTGGGTTGCTCATGGTTTCAGGCTCCGGTGCCGGGCCTCTCTTGCTCGATCTCTACCCAGATTCGGGTTCCGGGGCGGTAAAGCGATAGCCTGACGCTTTCACCAACGAAAGGTTTACGCGTGGGTTCAGTCATCAAGAAACGTCGCAAGCGGATGGCCAAGAAGAAGCACCGCAAGCTTCTTAAGAAGACTCGAATTCAACGACGCAATAAGGTTTAGTCAGCAAATAATCTGAGATTCTTCTCAGCTTAAGCCGCAAGCCAAAGTAGGCCGAGCGGGCTTCCTACAAGGAGGCCAAGTTTGTTGGTGACTCTGGTCCACATCGCTCCCAGGCTCTGCGTCGTGTCCACTCCGGAGATGAGTTTTCCGTTTCCACCTGCTAGTGGCGCGGAACAGAGACGACCTTGACAGCCGAACGCCAGATTGCTTCCATCAATAGCTAGCGGCAACGTAGGCGCGCCCAATCCCGCAGTAATCACCTGAGAAGTTTCGTAGACGGTGAGTTCTTTATAAAAGAGAGTGTCGGCGCTCGGGGTGCCCGCCCCCTTTGTGGATGCCGCAAGCCATGATCCGTAAACCTTCGTGCCGACTGCTCCGATGGCTACGCCGTATCCAGCGACGGGGAATCGTGCATCTGCTGCATCAACAGTGTCAAACTTCCAATCCGCTGGATTTGCTGATGCACGAACTGCATGTCGCACATCGCCTTGCGTCGCCTTGCGATCTCGGTCAATAGTAATCACTGAATCGTAAATAAGATGCACGCTCTTCCCTACGACCGTGGCTGCTAAATGGAAAGCCACATCACCGGTAGTGCGCCCTTCTGTCTTGCGATCTCCATCGACAAGTTCGTACTGCCATGTCTTCCCACTTTGAAGAGCACCTAAGAGAATTCCCTGACTGTCGTCTCGATAGTAAACTTGAAGACCAGCAGGAGTAGCGACGCAGGCGTTGCTCACGTTGACATCGCTTTTAGTGCGAACTCGAATTGGATCCTCGACAGATTGAGTGAGCGGACCATCGCCATCGACGATGTCGTAACTCCATTTCTTTCCATCAAAGGCTGCATGGCGGAGATCTTTATCTTCCATATCTGAATAGAAAATGTGGAGAACCTGGCTTTTGACTGGGCCAGTAACGCATGTGCTGAGGGCTCCATCAAGATTATTTGTAGTGGTACCTCCAATCACAGAGTTTCCATCAATAGTTTCGAGGACCCACTTTTTATTCACTAAAGTTGCGCGCTTGAGATAACCGGTGCGCCTATCGTTGTAAACAAAGACGGTTTGATTTCGCCACGTTGTAGCTGCTGTAAAGGAAGGATCGGCACCAATGTCGATCGTAGAAGCCTTCCAGCTGAGTTGTGGGGTAATCGGCCCAGCTGCTGCGGCCACACTGGTGCCTAAAGGATTTACCGATCTGATAGCAAATGTATATGCCGTACCGACTTTAAGGTTTGGAATTGTAATGGGAGAGCGTTCGACCTTTGTTAGGACCGCTCCGGGCATCGTGGTTACTTCGTATCCCGAAACTTGAGTGATTCGAGCATCGATAGGAGGATCAAAATTGATCATTACGGAGCGATCACCTACGAGTGCGGATACATTCCGCGGCGGCGAAGGAAGTGAAGTGACGGCGCCTGCCGGAGGCTTAGTGCGCAAGTCTTCAAGCATCGCTGCCGCAATAGGACCCACGTCGTGGATGACTTCTCCAGCATCTAATTGCGGGGACATTAGGGAGTTCTTGTCTCCGCTTGGAAATGTACTCTCATCGAGGTGGCTCACTGATGAACCATCGTCGTAGCGCGTGGGCGAATAAATCTTGGGTTTACTTCCGTTGTTAGCAGCTATGCCTAAGGCGCCACCCCAGTAGAGAGTGTTTGTAAGTGCGCGACCCAGCTCAACTGAGGGCGTTGGTAAATCAGAAAGTCGCTTGTCATCAACAGTTCGAGCGAAAGCGTCGTAAGCAGTTGGTCTATCAAGTGTGCCAATTCCGGAATAAGGATCGTAGGTGTCGGAAGAGAGAAATCCGAGGCCATGACAGAGCTCGTGAAGAACGACGGTGACTAAGTCGTATCTCCCAAAAGATGGCCGACCATCGGTGCCGAAATACCACACAGTGCCCGATGAAAAGCGCGCCACAATTTCAGCACTTGAGGGGTCGAGATCTTTCCCAGCAATGGCATTGGCAAGAGCTGATGGATAGTAGAGATCCTTATCCGGTGCGTTAGCGAACCCATTGTGATAATTTCCAGGCCTTGCAGAGCCCAGCACGCCGGCGCCTAAGTTAGACCAGGTGGCGTCGATCGTTACTGGCACATTTGAAGGGAAGAGGTTAGCCCAGATACCCACCGCGGAATCGAAGGCGACTTTGGCTTGCTCGGGAAAATTTGTGTACCGCACAGTGATAGTCGTCGGCTTGGATACTGCTCGTTTCTCGCGCGGAAGTGGAGCATCCGGGGCGAACTCATTGGCAAGCCCACCGGCATAGAGGTAGCCCCACTTCAGGGCCGGCTTGGTGTGTGCGGAGAGCGCTTGGGCGGGAGATGCCTGAAACGTGCTGAGAAGGGAGAGTAGTAGAGCTCCGGTAATGAGGCCCGCGCGAGCTCTGTTCAGGTGACGACTGAGCATGAAGGTGACGGTATCAGCCGGAGGGGGAAGAATAGGGGGCACCTAGGGATATCCCCCCAACTTCCCAGGGATGAGAGGCGGAGCGTGATGAAGCGCGTACTTGTAGCCGGCGCCGCCCGCTACCTTGGTAACGCCTTACTCTCCTCGCTGGCAAACGACCCGGAGATCGAGAAGATCATTGGGATAGATATCACCGCCCCTGACCACGATTTCGGACGGGCGGAATTCATCCGGGCAGACATTAGAAATCCAGTTACCAGCCGAATCATTGCTGACCACAACATTGACACTGTCGTGCACGCTGGTGTGCTCTCCACACCACTCGAACATGGTGGACGTAGCGTCATGAAAGAAATCAACGTCATCGGATCAATGCAACTTCTTGCCGCTTGCAAGAAATCCCCTTCAATCAAGAACGTGATCATCAAATCTACGACCGCAATTTACGGTGCTAGCTCTAAAGATCCTGCGCTCTTTAGAGAGAGCACGCAGCCCGGTCGCTTGCCAACAACTGGTTTTGCCAAAGACGCGAATGAAGTTGAAGGATACGTACGCAATTTTGTGAGGGAGCGAAGTGACGTCCGTGTAACAACTCTTCGATTCGCTAACGCGATTGGTCCTGAAATGGTGACACCACTCACCACCTATTTTGAATTACCTGTATGGCCGGCGGTTCTTGGGCATGATCCGCGGTTGCAGTTTATTCATGAGGATGATTTAGTGCGTGCGATGCACCATGCGGTGATTACAGATCAAGGTGGCACTTTTAACATTGCCGGAGGAGGAACTATCACTCTCAGCCAGGCAGCTCGATTGGCGAAGCGCCCTCTTCTTCGTCTGCCAGCCCAATTCTTCTCCCCAGCAAGTGGCACATTGCGTCGCCTTGGGGTCGTCGATCTTTCCCGTGAACAACTCTCACTTCTTAAATATGGTCGTTTGGTAGATACTTCTCGCGCTCGCGACTTGCTTGGATTTACAGCTGAATTCTCCTCGCGAGATACCTTCGAAGAGTTTGTAGCTCACCGAATCACGAAGCGAGCTGGTTTTCGTGGAAAATAATAAAGGGAGTGTCTCCGACGTTATCGACGCTACTGGCGAATTAGCAGCCAGCGTAGTCGGACTATTTCTTAAAATTAATCCTGAACTTTCACAAATAGTGCAACAAGGAACTAAAGACTTGGTTTCAGAAATTTCTAAATTACTCGGAGATAGTCTTGATCCAGCCGTGCACTTTCTTGCAGAACGTATGACCGGGGATTATTCAGTCGATGAGTTTGGTTTCGATCCCGAACTCACCGAACAAGTATTTCTACCCATTTTGCGTGTACTTTACGAAAAATGGTTCCGTGTAGAAGTAAGAGGGATTGAGAATCTGCCAGCAGAAGGAGCCTGTTTACTAGTTGCTAATCATTCAGGAACGGTTGCACTCGACTCCTTGATGACTCAGGTGGCAGTTCACGATGCGGGTCATCGTCATATGCGCGGGCTCGGAGCCGATTTAGTGTTTGCCTCTCCCTTCTTTGCTGACCTCGCCCGCAAGTCTGGAGTCACCCTTGCCTGCCAAGATGATGCTGAACGACTTTTAGCTAACGGTGAGGTAGTAGGCGTCTGGCCCGAGGGGTTCAAGGGAGTGGGGAAGCTCTATAAAGATCGCTATAAACTTCAACGATTTGGCCGAGGTGGCTTTGTAAATGCCGCCGTGCGCGCGAAAGCTCCAATTATTCCGGTATCCATCGTGGGCGCCGAAGAGACCTACCCCATGTTGGCGAATGTGCCGGTACTTGCCAGGCTTCTTGGCTTACCTTACTTTCCAATAACTCCCACTTTCCCCGCTTTTGGTCCGCTCGGAATGCTCCCGCTTCCCTCGAAGTGGATCATTGAATTTGGTACTCCTATTTCTACGGTCGAGTTAGCAGATGAACCCATTCAACATCTCGATCTTGCGGAGCAAATTCGTGGGGAGATTTCAGCGACGTTGGAGCGGTTACTTATTGAACGAGGGAACCCCTTCCTATGAAAGTAACAATTATTGGAAGACCTGGGTGCCATTTATGCGATGTTGCTGAAAACGTGATCAGGGGTCTCATTTTAGAAAGCGATATTGAATTCGAGAAGTTATCGATCTTGGATGATCCCAAGTTGGCTGCTCGTTATAGTGAAGAAATACCCGTGATTCTGATCGATGGGAAAGTTCACGACATATTTAGGGTCGATGAGGAACGTTTTTTGAATGCGATTGGTCATGGCAGTCCTCGTTGACAGCCCCATTTGGCCAGCGCATGGTCGATTGTGGGCTCATCTTGTTTCGGATATTTCACTTGAGGAATTGCACATCTTTGCCCAAGCGTTAGGTATTCCAGAGCGCGGCTTTGATCTAGATCATTATGACATCCCAGAAGAGTATGTTCCCAAGGCAATCGAAGCCGGTGCGCAATTCATGCCGGTCCGGGAACTTCTTAAGCGTCTTATTGACTCTGGGCTCAGAGTCTCTGCTAAATCTCGGCGGTTCCGCTAAATACGTCGTCGGCATCAACAATTCGGTATGCATAACCTTGCTCGGCTAGAAAGCGCTGACGATGCGCAGCGAAATCTTGATCAACGGTATCTCTGGCAACCACGCTATAAAAGCGTGCGCTACGTCCATCGGCCTTGGGGCGCAAGATTCGGCCCAGCCGTTGCGCTTCTTCTTGCCTGGAGCCAAACGATCCTGACACTTGAATGGCAATGGAGGCTTCTGGGAGATCAATCGAGAAGTTCGCGACCTTTGAAACTACTAAACACTTCACTTCTCCAGTACGAAAGAGTTGAAAGAGCCGCTCGCGTTCCTTCACAGGTGTTTCGCCTTTGATGATGGGTGCTCCTAAGCGTTCGCCTAGTTCATCAATCTGGTCAATGTATTGCGCAATGACAAGTACTTGATCATTTGCATGGTGGCGAGCGAGAGATTCCACAAGGCGACTCTTTGTTTGTGTGGTTGCGCAATAACGGTAGCGTTCTTCTGGCTCGGCTGTTGCGTAGAGTAGACGCTCCGCATCTGTTAAAGTCACGCGCACTTCGACGCAATCAGCGGGCGCGATGTAACCCTGGGCTTCAATTTCTTTCCAAGGAGCGTCGTAGCGCTTTGGACCGATGAGTGAAAAGACATCACCTTCGTGGCCGTCTTCACGAATGAGTGTGGCGGTAAGTCCAAGGCGACGTCTCGATTGAATATCAGCGGTGAAGCGGAAGATTGGTGCTGGGAGAAGATGTACTTCGTCGTAAATAATTAAGCCCCAGTCGCGTGAATCGAAGAGCTCGAGGTGTGCATAAACACCTTTTCGTTTTGTGGTCATCACTTGATATGTCGCGATAGTGACGGGGCGAATCTCTTTCTTCGCTCCGGAGTACTCGCCGATTTCTTCTTCAGTTAAGTTAGTGCGTTTGAGTAGTTCATCGCGCCATTGTCTGGCGGCAACTGTGTTAGTTACCAAGATGAGTGTGGTTGCTTGGGCGTGTGCCATCGCAGCGGCACCCACCATGGTTTTTCCGGCACCGCAAGGCAGGACGACAACGCCAGAACCACCATGCCAAAAGTTTTCAGCCGCGTCTTTCTGATAATCGCGAAGTTTCCACCCCGCTTCTTTAAGTGAGATGGGGTGGGCTTCACCATCGACATAACCTGCAAAATCCTCTGCTGGCCAGCCTAGTCTTAGTAAGACTTGCTTGACGTGTCCACGCTCACTCGGATGTATCGCCACCATTTCGTTGTCGATGCGAGCGCCCATGAGTGGAACCATCTTTTTGGAGCGCAACACCTCTTCTAGTACTGCGCGATCGTTGCTGACGAGCACGAGTCCATGCACGGGATGAGATTCAATGCGAAGGCGACCGTAGCGCGACATAGTGTCGGCAATATCGACAAGTAGTGCATGTGGCACCGCATAGCGAGAATAACGAATCAGGATGTCAATGACTTGCTCGGCATCATGACCAGCGGCGCGCGCATTCCATAAACCAAGAGGGGTGAGTCGGTAGGTGTGCATGTGTTCTGGTGCACGCTCTAACTCTGCAAAAGGAGCGATTGCGCGACGACACTCACCGGCCAAAGCATGGTCGGTATCTAAGAGAATGGTTTTATCGGATTGGACGATAAGCGGGCCGTCGGTCATCTCTCCAGTTTATGGCCTCGAAGTGCTTACTGCTTACCGCGCCTCGTTGCGGCTATTGAGCGAGAATTTTGGCAATAAGTGCGCTGGCCAACCGGGCGCGCTCAGGAATGGCGGAGGCACTTGCCCATTCGTTCGCCGCATGAGCGCCTTCGCCGACAGCGCCAATCCCGTCGATAGTCGGTATCCCTAACGCGGCGGTGAAGTTTCCATCACTTGCCCCACCCACCTCAGCGCTACCCAATTCCGGCATGCCCAGTTCTTCCGCGCACTTCTTAGCCATTTCAAAGAGTTGAGCACTTGAAGTGGGATCAAGTGGTGGTCGATTGACGCCGCCTTCTATCCGGACAGATGCACCACCGCTCGTGGTGCCGGCTAGGGATGTTATTTCAGCATGAACGCGACTCTGCTCAGCAATGGTAAAAGCACGTACATCAATATCTAATTGTGCGAGCGCCGGCACGGTATTGAGAGTGGTGCCTGAGTGCAACACGGTAGGCGTTACCGTGGTTCCAACGCTACTGTTCGCGGCAGCGAGAATTGCCGGGTAGAGCGTGGCAATTTCTAAGGTGGCGTTTATGCCTTTCTCTGGGTCGAGACCGGCGTGCGCTGCTCTTCCTTCCACAATAACCCGATACATGGAGGTGCCTTTGCGCGCAGTCTTTAATTTTCCATCAAGGGATGCTTCAAAAACTAGAACGGCTTCTGCGCCGGCTGCTATCTCTTCGATAAGCGCTCTCGAACATTCGCTACCGGTCTCCTCATCAGTTGTTGCCAGGATAGTGACGCCATCATGATTGGCAAGAAGTTGAAGTGCATAGGCGGCTTGTACAAAGCCAGCTTTCATGTCGAAGACTCCTGGACCACGAATCACATCGCCGCTCACCTGCCAGAGTGGTTCGAATGAGCCGTGTGGCCAGACGGTATCTAAGTGAGTGAGTAGGAGTACGCGCGGTGTAGCACTGCCCCATCGCAAGGTGGGGCGTCCGAGAACATCCTTTACTTCACCTGGTGAACCTAGAACTTCAATAAGGATGGCGTTGGCCTCGTCGATCACTCTTCGGCAGGCATCGAGATCTGCAGTGGGGGAGGAGATCTCCACAAGGCGGCGAACGAGGTCCATATGGTTATCTTGCCACTTGAAGTGGTTAAGTAGGGGCATGGGCGAAGTCAGAGTCGAGATCCTCGCAGAATTACCGCGCCAACGCCTGGCTCGAGAGATCTTCGATCTGGTCTGGCCAGGGGATGAAGGCAGCCAAATTACTCCTAACCTCTTGCAAGCCATGGTGCATAGCGGGGCCTACCTCTCTGGAGCTTTTATTGGTGATGATTGCGTGGGCGCGGCATTTGGATTCCCTTCGAAAGGTAGCGACGACCATTTGCATTTGCACTCGCACATGGCAGGCGTGCTCGATGCCTACCGCGATCGAAATATTGGGTATGCGCTCAAGATTCATCAACGGGATTGGGCAATAGAAAATGGCTACGATTTAATTACCTGGACCTTTGACCCGTTAGTTTCGCGAAACGCAAATCTCAATCTCACAAAACTTGGCGTCGAAATACCCTATTACTATCGGGATTTTTATGGTCAGATGCCGGATGCAGTAAACGCTGGTGATGCAAGTGATCGAGCGATGGCCTACTGGCACTTAAATTCAGCACGAACAAAGAGTGCGCTTACTGGGGCGACACACGCACAATCAAATGCCCCACTTCTACTCGCTGAAGTCAATGGAGCACCTATGGCGCAAGAAGTCACTTCGGAGGCAAAGGAAGTGCGCGTTGCCCTTCCTAGAAACATCACCGAGTTGCGCTCACAGAATATGGAGCTTGCTCGAAATTGGCGTCAACATGTTCGTGGTGCGCTAGAACCACGTATGGCATCAGGCTGGAAGATCACCGGATTTACTCAAGATCACTGCTACGTACTGGAGGAATAAGATGCGCATTCATGAAATTGAGATTCGCCATGTGGGTGTGCCCTTGGTACGTCCTTTCCGCACGTCCTTTGGTACACAGACAGCACGAGATCTACTGATTCTCAAAGTCACCACAGATGTCGGTGATGGTTGGGCAGAGTGCGTCGCGATGTCAGAGCCGCTCTACTCGCCTGAGTACACGCATGGCTGCGCAGATATACTCGAACGTTTTCTAGTTCCAGCATTACGAAAAGTCGGAGATTTTCGAGCCAAAGAAGTTGCCGATATCCTGAAGCCATTCTTAGGACATCACATGGCTAAAGCGGCAATTGAAACCGCCCTCCTTGATGCAGAGTTAAAGCACGAAGGTCGATCCTTTGCCTCATTCTTTGGCGCCACGAAGGAAGAAGTTGATTGCGGCGTTTCCGTAGGGATTGCAAGCAGTATCGACGCTCTACTCGAAGAGGTAGGGGATTACGTTGATCAGGGTTATCGCCGAATCAAACTTAAAATTGAGCCAGGCTGGGATATCGAGCCGGTTCGCACCGTCCGCGAAACGTGGCCAAAGATTCTTCTACAAGTCGATGCAAACCAGGCTTACTCGCGCGGCGACGCCGCTCATCTCGCTGGACTCGATGAATTCGACTTGCTTCTCATAGAACAACCACTCGATGAACATGATGTTCTCGGCCACGCATTACTTTCACGCGCCATTCAGACTCCCGTCTGCCTAGATGAATCAATTATCTCGTTGCAGTCAGCTCGCGATGCAATTGCAATGGAAGCAACGACGATCATTAACATTAAACCTGGTCGTGTAGGTGGATACTTTGAAGCGATCAAGATTCATGACTTGTGCGTTGAAGAAGGCATCCCAGTGTGGTGCGGCGGAATGCTCGAAACTGGAATTGGTCGCGCCGCAAATCTCGCTCTTGCTGCGCTCCCTGGCTTCACCTTGCCCGGCGATACTTCTGCGTCGAATCGCTATTACTTGAGAGACATCACCACGCCGTTCGTGATGGTAGATGGTCGCATTCGGGTGCCAAGCGGTCCTGGGATTGGCGTGGAGATTGATCACGCATTCCTGGAGAGCGTTACCGTGAGTAAGCGAACGATATAGCACTCGTACCTCACCGTCGAAGAGCTGCATATAGAAGGGAATTCTCTTAAGGTACACTGAAATAGTCATGTGAGGTTTTTCGGAAGGCGAATCATGAAATCCATTGTTAAGTTCAGGATGGCTGTAGCACTTTTGTCTGCAACTGGATTAATTCTCCCGATTATTCCTGCGGAGGCTAAGACCGCCGCTGCCGCACTTAAGGTGGGCACTATATTCCCGCTTACTGGTGAACTTGAGGCCTACGGCCCTTCACTTGCAAGCGCAGCAGCATTGGGAATTTCTCAAGTTAATGCTTCTATAAAGAAGAATAAGTTAACTGGGTCTTGCACGTTAGCCGGTAGTGAAGATGACAAAACGAACGCAGCGGGAGGTGTAGCTGCTGCAACTAACCTTGTAAAAAAGAAGAAGGCAAATGTCGTCATTGGATCGATGGCTTCTTCCGTTACTTTGGCAATCGCGAAAGCAGTAACGGTTCCCAGCAATGTAATTTTAATCAGCCCATTATCGTCGAGCAAGAACATTACAAGTGTGGCCGACAAGGACACCGTGTTTAGAACTTTCCCGTCAGATCTCAAGCAAGCTAAAGCTTTGGTTGCATCGATGGCTTTGAACTTGGGTGAAGATGCCACAATCAATGTTGGAAGTCTTGAAACTGATTTCGACAACGCTCTTGTGGCAGATTTTAAGAAAGCCTGGATCGCAAATGGTGGAAAAATCGGCGCTGAAGTAAGTTGGACTTCTGATGTCACATCATTGAAACCTCAAGCGCAGCAACTAGTCGTTGGTGCTCCGGATGGTTGGCTATTGGTCGACAACCAAAGCACAATCAGTGATTTAGTTCGCGCGTTATCGAGCACTGGCAAATGGCAGCCTGAGAGCACGTTCACTACAGATATTTTAAACTCAAAGGCACTCATTGCCTCTATTGGTGCCAAGTATCTGGAAGGCGTGCGGGGAGTAACTTCAACATTCGCTGGGGAAAATCAGGATTCATTCCAAACTTTATTTGAGTCAAAATTTCCTGATCTTACTTTCACAGGGTACGAGCCACTTGCATACGATGCTGCGGTTCTAGCGTGCTTGGCAAGCGTTTCTGCAAAGAGTGTCGTAACCAAGGATTTGATTACGGCGCTTCGGAAAGTCTCTGGTCCAAAAGGAACCAAGTATTCTTGGCAGAAACTTGATGCCGCAGTGAAGGCGATTGCTGCTGGGAAACCGGCGACTTATGTAGGGGCTTGGTCGGAAGTAGACTTCGATAAGCAGGGTGATCCGGGATCGACTTCTTTTGATCTCTTCACGGTGACCTCTGGAATCCCAGAAATTCTGCCCGAAGATAAATTTGTGGTGACGGGTTAACTAGCGGCTAGCGTCTCTACTCTCACTAATAGCTATGGCGATGTTGAGTTATTGATCAATTGCTGCGACACCAGAAATACGAGCGATGGCGAAACGTTTAATTTCCCCGGAGAGCTGATCAAATGCGGTGACGTAACCGGCAGCGATAGCCATCGGTTCAATGATTCTGTGTGTCAGGCCACCGTCGGTATCTGCGTATCCGATCCACAGTGATCCGCCAGTACCGCTCATCTCTTGGAGAAAACGTAAAGTTTCACTTGCCGTGGTTCTCGGAGTCTTTGCAAGTTGAGGGAGAGTGCGTTGCTGTGATGAAACATGCTCACCCGTACGTAGGGCGCGCAATGCGGCGGTGAGTAACTCGGGTGATGGTAGTGAATAGTCGCCAATGAGTCGGGGCGGTCGTGGTCTCGATTTGGACCTCTTGGATGACGTCGAAGTAAGGGTTGTCATTCCGTCCCTGCCTTCAGCGGCAGGCGCATATCCAGATGAGCGAAGCGTCTCCAAGACCTCTTCAAGTGGGGCTGGGGAAATGATCACTGTGGGTGCAAGCCGTCGAAGTTCCAGAGCTACGAGACGCTTATCTTGCATAGCTTCGGCCAATATTGCTTCATCATCGCATCGTAAGTAAGAGTGCACGGCTCCCACCCGGAGGCGGCCATACCTCTTGGCGATGTCATGAATTTGATATGTGAGCGACTGGGGTATCTCGGTTTTAGCAACTCGCCTGATAAATGCCTCAATTTTTTCTGCGTCGTAGCCTACGTCGAGTGCATGGCGCAATGATTTTTCGGAGAACCTAAAGACGGTTGCCGTACCTCTACTCTCAACTTCTGCCATCAAGGAAATTTCGCGAAAGATTTCTGGATAGAGAGGTCCAGGTGCAATGGCGGTGTGATCTCCCTGGAGGAGAACATGATCGATCAACGGTGGGAGTTGGCTAGCGAGCAGAGTTGGTTCTTCGTCGGCAATCAATTGCCTAGCAAATGAAGTCAAGGCTCCGCGACCAGTGATCCCAAGCCAATGGGCTTCGCGCACCGTCCACTCCACAAACTCGGCTTGCAAATGTTTTGCTCTCCGCGGCCGGTTCCATGCTACTAAGTCGATGAGAGAATCAAGAGTGGGTGCAAGATCAGCATGCGTCGCGAGTAATTCGAGAGTAAGCGTGCGTAGTCCAGGCGCGGCAGCGCGGTCTAATTCAGGTCCCAGGGGAGCGACACCTTTACCTTCTTTCGGGGCACAGAGGCCCGCGGCTCGAGAAGTGATGAGCCATTGAGCAGCAATTTCTCTCCATCTTTGAACTGGTGTACGCGCAAGCCAAAGATCGAATGCACTAGTAGGCATGATGCGGTCATCAAGATCGATAGAGACGAGACCGATGGCGAATGCACTCTCAGCCACAAATGCCGCGCACGCTTCGGTCACGCCTAAGAGTTGGGCAACTCGTTTAAGTTCGCGAACACTCATCCCGCCGCTGCGTAGAGCGCTTCCAGGTTCGCGCGACCAAGCTTCTAGTAGATCCTCGACCCACATTAAGAAGGCAGCTGCTTCGTGAGCACCAGCGCGATCTGCATCTTTCACACTTTCGCCGTTAAGCAACGGTTTAATTGAGTGATATTCGCGATGGACTTTATCCCCACGCAACGCAATTGCACGCTCAGCTGGAAGCATGACGTGATGCGCATCGGCGATCACGAGAATTTCTTGGTCTAACAACCATTGCATTCCAGGTCCAGGATTTTTGACATCCTTAACGCTGCCGCGTGATGGCCCCCAGGTAAGTTTCTTTAACATTTCTTGTGATGCCTCGGGCGCTTTCTTTAATTCAATCTTCTCAATGCGACTTCCAAGGCGCTGTCCAAGGCCACATAACTCTGGACCAAACGTATCTCGTACACCGCGAGGTATTCGATAAGCGCCCTCGTCTTGATAAATCAAGCAGATCCGATAGAGGTGGGAGACCACACTCGATGAAGGAACGCCTGTATAAATTTCGACATCATTGAGAGAAATTGGCTCTTCTAGACAAGCCATGAGTTCCAGCACTTCCAATTCCCATTGATTGAGCGAATCAAGAGCGCGGGAAATGCTTGGAGTGGAATTTGCGCGTGCGGCTAGGGCGCTGATGTCTGGTGGCACTGGTGAAAGCAAGTCAGGGCGACCAGCTAACAGGGCAGCCAATGCGGCATCATCGCGACCACGGAGGTCGTCAGCGAAGGAGCGATGAGCAGGCTTTGACATAACCGTCTCACGATACCGGCAAAGTGAGAGGGGATAAAACTCGGGGCTAGCCGCGGGCCGCGACGATGATTCCCACGATTGCTAGCCAAGGTGCCAGTATTCGCACAATCCGACGCGCATGGCGAAAATCGTGAATGGGCCAGTCAGCTCTTTTTGCGTGGCGGCGTAACTTTGAGTCTGGGTTTATTACGTGTGGCTCACCTACCGCGGTGAGCATCGGCAGGTCGTTTGCGCTATCTGAGTATGCGACACAATCAGCCAAATCAACTCGACGATTCTCGGCCAACTTTGCCACTGCTGCTGCTTTAGCTCCTCCATGTAAAAGGTCGCCGACAAGAAATCCGGTATATATCCCATCCTTGGATTCAGCCACTGTTCCAAGCGCCCCACTTAGTCCGAGGCGCTCCACCATGACGTTCGCCACTTCGATTGGAGTGGCAGTCACTAACCACACCTCATCGCCCGCTGCGAGGTGAGCTCGCGCTAGATCAAGAGTTCCATTCCAAATAGCTTCCTTGATCCGTTCTTCGTAGATCTCTTCAGCAATTTCGCCGAGCTGAGAGACGCGTTGGCCTTTGATAAACGCAAGTGCACTCTCGCGGATGTGCACCATTTCACCTTTACGCTCCTTGCCACTGATTCGAAATCTAAGTTGGGCTAGGGCATATTGAGTGAGTTCCCGGGGTGCAAAAAAACCGCGCTTATAGAGGCCACGCGCCATGAGAAAGAGCGTTGATCCACGGAGCATGGTGTTGTCGACATCGAAGAAGGCGATCCGCCCCGAGGCAGGTCCTGGGCTCGGTGGGCTCTCAGGAAGGGTCACTTAGACAGCCTAAAGGATTACTTCTGAAGTGGCTTACAAATTCAACTACTCTTGCCTTGTGACTATCGTGCACTTCCTTCGACATGGCGAGGTCTTCAACCCGACCAAGGTCCTCTACGGACGCTTGCCTGGCTTTCGGCTTTCAGACCGCGGATTAGCGATGGCCGAGCGCATTGGCGAGTGGGGCGATGAAAAAGACATTACTTCGGTGCATGCCTCGTCTTTAGAGCGCGCGCAACAAACTGCGAGCCCGCTCGCTCTTCGGAAAAGCGTCAGCATTACTACTGATGATCGACTCATTGAATCTTTGAATATCTTTGAAGGCGAACGTTTCTCTGTGGGAGATGGCGTCCTTCGCAAACCGAGTGCCTGGCGCCATTTGTGGAACCCTTGGAAGCCCTCATGGGGTGAGCCTTACAAAGAAGTGGTGGCGCGCATGATGGCCGCGGCTCAAGCCGCCCGACTGGCCGCTGATGGGCATGAAGCGCTCTGCGTCTCGCACCAACTACCGATTTGGATTCTTCGTTCATCAATTGAAGGTCGACCTTTCTTTCATGATCCTCGTAAGCGAGAGTGCTCGCTTGCTTCTATTACTTCAATCGTTTTTGATAATGAAGGAAACGTGACAGATTTGCGATATAGCGAGCCTGCACGAGATCTCTTACCATGATGAAACGGTTTCTTCCGTTTGTATTGCTCACAACTCTGCTCGTAAGTTGTGGTGCAGGGACTTCAGCTCCGGGTAACGGATCTTCTTATGTTGCCGGAAATGGTGCAATCACTTTCATCGATCCTCAGGATCGGGTGAAAGCCCCTGAGATTTCCGGATCCGCATTAGATGGTGCGCCGGTTGCTCAACTCAGTGGAGTAAGTGTGCTCAACGTGTGGGCCTCTTGGTGCGGACCATGTCGCGCAGAAGCGCCCACGCTTCAAGCAATTTCAGTGCAATATCCGAACGTACATTTCCTCGGATTGCTCACGCGAGATGACGAAGATGCCGCTCGTGCATTTCTCCGTCGGTTCAAGATCACTTATCCAACTATCCATGATGACGATCTGATATTGAAGTTTGGAAAGACACTTCCCCCGAATGCAATTCCTTCTACAGTCATTCTTGATTCCCGCAACCGAATTGCTGCCCGTATATCTGGCGAAGTAACCGTGGCTGGATTACGAGATTTGCTTAATAAGGTCTTGGCGGAATGATCACAAATTTTTCTAACACTGTGATTGATGGATCACTTTTTCTTGCTATACCGATCGCCTTACTAGTTGGTCTCGTCTCCTTTCTCTCGCCTTGCGTATTACCACTAGTTCCCGGATACCTCTCCTTCGCTGCTGGTTTAAGTGCGGTGAGCGCCACCTCTAAGCGTGCGCGCTTGCGAGTATTTCTTGGTTCGCTCTTCTTTGTTGTGGGATTCACTTTGGTATTCGTGAGTTACGGTTCGATCTTCGGTGGTCTTGGTTTGTTATTGGCTGAGCACCAGAGTGTGATCACGAAGATACTTGGCATAGTGACAATTCTCATGGGGTTACTCTTTGCAGGGGTCTTTAAACAGAGTCGGCAATGGCGTCCAAAGATGCGTACCAATGGTGGACTCTGGGGAGCCCCGCTGCTGGGAGTACTTTTTGGACTTGGTTGGACTCCCTGCCTTGGCCCGGTGATCTCGACAATCCTGGGCATGGCTACCACGCAGGCAAGTGCACTTCGGGGAGCGATACTTGCTGGATTTTTTTCACTTGGAATTGGAATTCCATTTATCTTTGTAGGTGTGCTCTTCCAAAGCGCGATGGTGCGGTTGGCGTTCTTTCGCAAACATGCCCGTCTCATCTCTATCACTGGTGGCATTATTTTGATTCTCATCGGATTACTTGAGGTTACTGGCCTGTGGGATACCTTCACCATCTTCCTACGCAATTCCTTTAGCGGATTCAATGCGGTGCTCTGATGAGTGAGATTACGCCAGTTGATTTGAGTGGTATTGGCGGATTGAGGTGGTTCTGGCGCCAACTTACAAGTATGAAGACTGCACTCATTCTCCTTATGTTGTTAGCTGTAGCTTCGATTCCTGGTTCTCTGCTACCACAGCGAAATCAAAACCCAATAGCCGTGAACGAATACGTCCTCAAACACGAAGGTGCAGCAAAGTGGCTCGAAAGATTGAGCCTCTTCAACGTATATGGATCACCGTGGTTTAGCGCCATCTATATCCTGCTCTTTATTTCACTAATTGGATGCGTCATTCCGCGCATGCTCATCCACATTCGAGCCCTTTCTGCAAGGCCGCCGAAGACACCGCAAAATCTGGATCGCCTCACATTCCCAAGGAGTACTCACAGCGCGGCGCAACCAGATGAAATTCTTGATCACGCGCAAGGGTGGTTTAAGAAGAATCACTTTCGCTGGGAACGAGAAAACGATTCCATCTCAGCTGAGAAGGGGTATTTACGCGAGAGTGGAAATGTACTTTTTCATCTTTCACTCATTCTCTTCTTAGTGGCGATGGGAGTAGCGGCTGGATTTGGAGCAAAAGGCGAAGCAATAGTTGTTGAAGGTGACACTTTCATGAATAGTGCTACCTCATATGACAACCTTACCAATGGGAGTAAATTCGATCTTCGAAAGTTAGTGCCTTTTACTCTGAAGATAGATCGGTTCGTGCCTACATATGATTTAGCTACTGGCGCACCAATCGATTACAAACTCTACGTGACTGCTCGCGATTCGGGAGGGGCGCCTAAGAGTGAGCTCATTCAAGTCAATCACCCATTAAGTTTTGGTTCCACAAATATATATTTGCAGGCTAACGGTTTTGCACCTGTAGTAACCGTGAAGGACGGCGCTGGAAATATTGTGATGAATGGCCCTGTGGTATTTCTTCCGCAAGATGCCAACCTCACTTCTACCGGAGCTATCAAACTTCCAGACGCAGCCCCCACCCAATTGGGTTTTGTGGGAACTTTTCTTCCGACGGCCACGATGGACAAAGTCCGCGGCGGTTTCTCTACATTTCCAGACGCGGTCGAACCTAGATTGCTGCTTTCGGCATGGACGGGCGATCTTGGTTTGGATAAGGGCATTCCACAATCGGTCTATCGACTCGACACCACCAAGATGACTCGAATTGGTCTCAAGCAACTCTCAGTTGGCCAAAGTTGGACGCTTCCCGAGGGCGTGGGCTCCATCACTTTCCAGGGATGGGTACGGTGGGTGAATCTGCAGGTAGTGCGCGATCCTGGCAAGGAAGTAGCGCTTGCCGGCAGCGTGCTCGCTATTTTGGGGCTCTTGGCAACTCTCTTCGTGAAACGTCGGCGCTTGTGGGTGCGAGCGCGCCGGGACGAAGATGGCGCTACGGTTCTATCTATCGCTGGCTTAACCCGCCAGGAGTACGAGGGATTTGAAGCAGAGATGAACGATTTCTGGAATGCGCTGACCGCTAGGGGAGAAGTTCGGTGACAAGTACTAATTGGGCCTACTCAAGTAATTACTTGGTTTACTCAGCCATGATTGTGTACACGCTCGCCATGGTCTCGGCTGCTCTCGAAGTGGCAATGAACGTGAAAGGTGCAAAAGTTCTCGTCACTTCATCGGGAGAAAATATCCCACTTACTGACGATTCAAAGAGCGAGCGTTGGGGCCGGGTTGCCATCGCACTTACCTCTCTTGCATTTGCACTTCATTTTGCCGGCGTCATCGCACGCGGTATTTCTGCCCATCGCGTTCCCTGGGGAAATATGTACGAGTTCTCTACCACTGGTTCAGTCGCTGTCACCGGAATGTTCCTTCTTTTACTTCGGCGCCACTCACTTCGTTGGCTCACTTTGGTAGTCACCTTCTCGGTCTTAATGACGTTGGGAACGGCAATTACTCTGCTCTATCGCCCTAGCGCGCCTCTCGTTCCCGCATTGAAGTCAACATGGTTAGTGATCCACGTTTCCGCTGCGGTGATTTCAGGTGGCGTCTTCCTGCTGGCAAATGCGGTAGCTGGCGCGTATCTCTATTTGGAACGTGTGGAGTCTCGTGGTCCACGCCCGGCATGGGCTCTCAAGATTCCATCACTCGAGGCTTTGGATCGACTCTGTTACCGATTGGTCGCATTCGTCTTTCCGCTCTGGACCTTCGCCGTCATTGCAGGCGCTATCTGGGCAGAATCTGCTTGGGGACGATACTGGGGTTGGGACCCGAAGGAGACCTGGGCTTTTATTACGTGGGTTGCCTACGCGGCCTATCTGCACGCGCGCGCTACCGCGGGCTGGAAAGGACGTCGAGCAGCCTGGCTCTGCCTCTTGGCGGGCTCCTCATTCCTCTTTAATTATGTATATGTCAACGTCTGGGGCAGTGGAAAACATACATATTCTGGACTCTAGATCCAGATCTGCACCAACCTCCCCCACTTCGAAGTAGAGTAAAGGGACGGCAGAAATAGGGGATAAAAGGATAAAAATGGATGTCGCGCAATTTGATCAGATGAAATCTGGCAAGGGATTCATTGGAGCATTGGATCAAAGCGGTGGTAGTACACCGAAAGCGCTGAGCCTCTATGGCCTCGATGATAGCTCGTATTCAAATGATTCTGAAATGTTCGATCGGGTTCACGAGATGCGCACCCGCATTATCAAGAGTCCGTCACTTAACTCTTCTCGCGTGATCGGAGTCATTCTCTTTGAGATGACCATGGATCGAAAGATTGATGGAATTGGAACTGCTGAATTTCTTTGGCAGAAGAAGGGCATCGTTGCCTTCCTCAAAGTGGACAATGGATTAGCTGTCGAAGAAAACGGCGTTCAATTGATGAAGCCTATTCCTGAACTTGATACCAGGATTAAGAGTGCACTTTCGCACGGAGTTTTTGGAACCAAGATGCGTTCAGTAATCAAACAAGCTAATGAAGCGGGAATCAAGGCGATTGTTGAGCAGCAATTCGCTTTCGGCGCCCAAATTCGGTCGGGTGGATTAGTGCCGATAATCGAACCTGAGGTCGATATCAACTGTCCGGATAAGGCCAAAGCAGAATCAATTCTGCGCCAAGAGATTTTGGCTCACCTTGATGCGCTCGGTGAGAACCAAGAGGTCATGCTCAAGCTCACGCTTCCAGATGTTGCTGGCTTCTATTCGCCGCTTGTAAACCATGCGCGAGTAGTTCGCTTTGTTGCACTCTCTGGTGGATACGCCCGAGAGCTCGCAAACGAGATGCTGGCAAAGAATGCTGGAGTAATTGCAAGTTTCTCACGCGCACTCACTGAGGGTCTTTCGGCGCAACAGAGCGATGGAGAATTTGATGCCTCACTCAATTCTGCAGTGCAATCAATCTACGACGCTTCAATCAAATAACTTAAAGAGATCCTAAGAAGTCGGGATTGTCGTCCGGCGGGAGAATTCGTGGTCGGCGAGTTCGCAGTTGACGTGGTTTTCCGGCAATGAACCAGGCAATCGAGCCGATAAGTTGGAAGACAATGATCAGGATAAGCCATGCCCACTTAGGCAGGTTGCGGATCCTCTCTTGGTCACTTTGGGCACAATTGAGCAATGCATAGATGGTCAATCCAAGCGATAAGAGGATGGGCAAGACTCGTAACATGTTCTTATCTTACGAACTTATGCACTGACCGCTAACCCAAAAGCTAGAAAGACCGAAAAGGCGAGTTGCGTCTTGCTCGTACCCGCAAGAACTGGCAAGAGGTCCATCCCTCGCGCTCCTGCCCTAATCGCCTTCAAAGGTTCAATGACGAATATCCCAGATGTGAGGGCAATGACCGCGCCTGCGCGCCATCCGGCTAGGAAAGCAACGGAGAGAAAAGAGATGAAGAGGGCAATTTGATAGAGGTTTCTCGCTTTTTGATCTCCAAGCCTTACCGCCAACGTCTCTTTTCCAACTTGGGCATCGCGCGGTAGGTCACGCAGGTTATTGGTGAGCAGGAGCGCACAAGCCAGGCTTCCCATCGGAATTGCGGCGATAAAACTGATGAGGTTAACTCGCTCTGTTTGCACGAAATAAGTGCCCACAACTGCTACAAATCCGAAAAATATAAAAACGCTCACTTCGCCCCAACCGCTGTAACCGTAAGGCTTCTTGCCGCCGGTGTATCCCCAGGCGGCAAGGATTGAAAGTGCACCCACAAGAATGAGCCATGGAGTGGTCAGTAAGGCGAGCCAAAGGCCAGCTAGGGCGCCGATGAAGAAGAAGAGAAATGCGGTGTTGCGCACTTGTGTAGCGGAAACTTTGCCACTACCCACTAGTCGTAGGGGCCCGACTCTATTGCTGTCACTTCCTCGGATTCCATCGCTGTAATCGTTTGCAAAGTTGACGCCGATTTGAAGTGCGAGTGCCACAACGAGAGCCAAGAGTGCGCGACCGGGCATGACGTGTGGCGCAGCTGCGCCGGTTCCTACTAATACAGGAGCAATAGCTGCCGGCAACGTGCGCGGTCGTGAGCCCAGAATCCAAAGTTTTGCTTGTGACATTTTCAGATCCTAAATCTCTTCGGTTATTGGCAGGCCCCTCAGGGTATCGCGATCTGGTTTGCCAATTCCCCGTAATGGCATTTCTGCAAGGAGTATTAGTGCACGCGGAGCGGATGATCGAGGAAAGATTTCTTCCACGTGATCACGTATTGAACTGAGAGTAATTGAGGTGCCTCCAACGACAGCACAGACAACTTCTTCACCCCATTCCCTACTTTTACGAGTGAATAGGTGCACATCCAAAATACCGGGCATTAATCTGATTCGCTCGTCGATTGCGCTGAGAAGAATCTTCTTGCCACCAGAAATCACTACTTCATCAGCACGACCAAGGATTTCGAGTCGTCCATCATCTTCCCATCGGCCAATATCTTGGGTGAGAAAGCCGCCATCTTGAAAACCGTTCAAATCGTCTAAATACCCCAGCGCAATTTGCGGCCCACTGATAAATATTTGCTGCGCACTATCAATAAGTATCTTTACACCAGGAAGTGGTACGCCGTTGTAAACACAACCTCCTGCGGTTTCACTCATTCCATATGTAGTAATTACA
>Ga0194051_1000308_pt1 | contig 28624 bp, 26 predicted proteins | sample SepL2320m_MetaG_FD_161275 | JGI IMG/M metagenome (GOLD analysis project Ga0194051, IMG submission 161275) | Anoxic zone freshwater microbial communities from boreal shield lake in IISD Experimental Lakes Area, Ontario, Canada - Sep2016-L239-20m | ecosystem: Environmental > Aquatic > Freshwater >... | reverse complement strand
ATTTTGGATACAATCGGAAATAGTTTTGATAAGTAATAGAAGCATAGGCACGAGTTTCTTGGTTGATTTTCACACCTTCCTTTGCCTCGATTGCTTGGTGTAGACCCTCGCTCCAACGTCGTCCAGGCTGTAATCGTCCAGTTGATGGATCGACAATGATAACCTGATTATCCTTCACCACGTACTCAACATCCTTTATATAGAGCGCTTTGGCCTTAACCGCGTTTTCCAAATGGTGCACAAATTTGATACCTCCTTCACTGTAAATATTTCCCATGCCTAATTCTTTTTCTGCTAAGTCTATTCCTGCAGTTGTAAGCGCAATTGATCTAAATTTTTCATCTATTGTATAGTGCTCGTCTTTTGACATCCTTCGCGCAATCTTTGAAAAAGTATTATAGAAGTCATCAGAATCAGCAAATGGAATAGCAATAATCAATGGAGTTCTTGATTCATCAATTAAAATCGAGTCCACTTCATCGACAATCGCATAATAAAAATCTCGCTGGCGCAAACCTTGTACATTTTTTTCCAAATTGTCACGCAAGTAATCAAATCCAAACTGGCTGTTAGTTCCATAAGTAACGTCCGCTTCATATGCATCCCTTCTGTCGCATGGTTTTAAAAATTCATACTTGACCTTGAAAGATCCAGCGTCATTTGTTTCTATTTCAAATTTTTCTTCATTAATGTGTGTTGGATCAAATAAATATGAAGTGTCATCATTCACGACTCCAATAGTTAGTCCAAGAAAAGAATAAATTTCACTCATCCATACAGCATCACGTCGAGCTAGGTAATCATTCACTGTAATTACATGAACTCCTCGATTTGATAACGCATTCAAGTACACAGCGAGAGTTGCCATAAGCGTCTTTCCTTCTCCTGTTTTCATTTCAGCAATGTGACCATCGTGCAAAATCATTCCTCCGACCAATTGAACATCGTAATGACGTTCGTTACGTACGCGATGCGAAGTTTCTCGAACTACGGCAAAGGCTTCAGGTAAAACATTCGACAAGGCTTCCTGCAAAGTCTTCCCCTGTGATTCAAGATGAGCTATTTTTTCTTTTAATTCTGCTGTCTTGGCTTTTAATTCATCATTAGAAAGAAGTTTAATGTGAGGCTCTAATGCATTAACCTCTTCAACAATCTTTCGGTATTTTTTGACACGCCGCGTTGAATCAGTGCCAATTAGTTTGGATATAATAGACATAGTTTTAATACTATATCATAGCTTTAGGCTTTACAACCTTATTATTCTAGGACATAGAAAAAGTGGCTCAAAACAAAAATACCACACCTTGCGGGGTGGTATTTTTGTAAGTAGGAAGAAAATTAAATTATTTTCTCTTTCCTTTTTTAGAAGCCTTCTTCTTTTTAGCTGCTGGCTTTCGCTTTGCAACTTTCTTAGCTTTCTTTTTTGCTGCCATGATATTTTTTGTAAATTAAAAGATCTCTTAATTCGCGTTTCCGTGCTGATCGACTTTAATTACAAAATAAATTTTTTGTGTACCAGACGAAAACTCGTAATGTAATTATCGTTCATAATGATGTTGACCGCAATGTTTTCTGACAACATTATGTGGATAAGTGTTAACGATTATTATTTCTGATTTTTTGCGAATTAAAAATAAAAAAAATATCTCTACATTTTTTGCAGAGATATTTTTTTGTTAGAAAAAATTTTTACTTTTTTTATTCTGTTGGATCCTGACCGTTCTGAATCATCTTGATGTATTTATCCGCCTGAACTTTAAAGCCAGGTTCAATTTGTGCAGCTTGACGCAATTCGTTGATAGCACTGTTAAACTTTTTAGCTTTTAAATAAAGTGCAGCCATAGACACATGTAATTGTGCATTATTTGGATCTGCATCAATTTTCTTCTGTGCTAATTTTTCAATTATGTCGAATCGTCCAACATCGAGGTAAGCGCTTACGAGGGCACTATCAGATTCAGCAGGAGTGCCAGCTACTAAAGCAATCGCATCATCAACTTTTCCTGAATACACCAAACCAATAGCATAGAATACTCTCGCACTATCATATGTTTTATCAAGTTCGTAGGCTCTCTTGAATAAATCAGAGGCCTTTTGATATTCCTTTTTCGTAACGTACACAATACCTTCCTGAATAATGAATTGCTGCTTTGTTGGAGATAAATCTACAGCCTTCTGAAACTCATCAATCGAACCCTTTGTATCATTTACATTAGAAAGATATAGACCGAAGAAATAATGATATCTTGGATCACCTGGAAATTTTTCAAACTGTTGAGCGTACTGCTCGCGAGTTAATGAATCAAATTCTGTTTTTATTTCAGGAGAAGTAGATGTTGATGCAATGATAGCAGAAGTAACTTCTACTAATCTTTCTCTTGTTTCCGCTACACCGAGCGTCACATTTGAATCAAAAATGCTCTTAAAGTATCCAAATACTTCTTGAGGATCCGGACCAACAACTTTTCCGTTTGCATCGTAGTGATTATTCATCGCTTGCATTGCCTTGATCAAGTCGCTCGAGTTTTTATATGGTTTGTAGTTTACATCGTACAAAGCAAAGAAAAGAAGGACAGCAACTAACAGGACGACAAACAGTCGAGACTCTTCTTTCGGAACAAGAGGCGCATACGTTGTGGCCGTGTGACCTTGGACTGATTTATGAGCAGCCACATTTCGCTCGTGAAAGTAAGCCAATAAAATAAAGAAGATCAAATAACTTGTTAAGTTATCGAAGACGAAAAAGTTGTGAACAAAATACGCAAGAAGTAATCCTGTGATAGTGGCTCGTTCAATCAATGGCCACTTATGTCCCTTGGTAGGATCTGGATGCTTTGACCACAAGACCATAATCAGTGCCACGAATAGCGCCAGGTACCCAGCAAGACCCAAAAAGCCGCCTGCAATTAACCAGTCAAAGAACACATTGTGAGTACGATCAAACCATTGCTCCTGTGAGTATGCAGCTGGATTGTAATACTTTCCAAAAACATAACCAAAATTGTCCTGTCCCCATCCTAGTACAGGCTTCTCCTGTACCCCCTTCCACGCCATTGGCCATAAGAGGCCAGCTCGAGAATAACCCTCCTTTTCAACTACACCGGACAGATTCCATGTCACCAGAGAACTGTAACGATCAAGAAGTGGATACTGTTTTGCAAAATCAGTACCCCGAATAGCCCCCAAAAAAGCCAATCCAATAAGTGCAATGGCTAAAATCCCAATTCCAAGGTTTCTAATTTTTTTATTATTTTTTTCCCATACGGCCAAAATAAAAGCTGTTAACAAAACCCCAAGAACAAGACCTACCATCGCTCCTCGAGTTCCTGTCTTAAACAAAATGACAGCATTGAAAATGATTACCAGTGCATACCCGAACACCCTCGAAAGAATGTCTTTGATATTTTTTCGAGCAAAATGTGAGAAAAGGAAAAACCCTGCCATAAAAATATGAAGAAGTGCGTAGACTCCTAAATAGCTGGAGTTTCCAAGGGAACCCTGTATACGTCCACCGCTAATTGTATTGATCTTGTCTGGAGATAAGTCATTAAGCGCATTCAATCCAATAACAATCGAGGCAAACATTGATCCGTGCATTAAATACACCCACAAGCGTCTTGTGTTAAAGACAGATGATGTAACCAAAAATAGAAGCCCCAAGTGAATCAACGTCACATACCCTTCCATTCTTTCAAAGTTACTCCAAAAGCTTTTAGCCGGGGCAACACTGAGTACCGTAGCCAGGGCCATGATGATAAGAAACGCTCCTAAAGCATATGCAATTGGAGACTTCTTTGGAAGAAATGATCTGTCGTAGCACACCAATATAATATAGAGAGCAGTAATAATTTCAATAATTGATCGGAAATAAAAGGCTTTACCCGTAATATACGGAAAAAATAAGTTTGTGCTCACTATAATAGGCATAATAAGGAGTGCAAACACCAATCCAATGATGGAATACTTAAGATATCGTGAAGTTTTAGTCATGTGTATAATTCGGAAACGTTACTTAATTAATAATGGTAATGAAAAAAGTATAACACATCTATTACCTAGATTGAATCAAGCTCACAGGTGGTAAAATAACCTTTCTTTGTTATAATCCAACCCATGCAATCACAAGACTTTTCCCCCATCATCAAGACAACTGAACCAGAGTGGATCGATGCGCAAAAATACGAACAACATACTTGGGTTATTAATAATAAAAGAAATTCCTTCCCAAAATTAGTTCTTAAATTTTTAAGAGCATTAAAAAAACCAAAATACTTTTTTCAACTACTGCAATTTAAGGATTTTTACTGTGGTGATGATTGGAATTTCTGGTGGATGGAAAAATTTAATCACTACAAGGACCTTCCTTCTCATTTTAACAAAGCCTTAGAGGTAGGCAGTGGCCCCTATTCAAACATTAGGTTAATTTCTAAACTCAAGAACATTAAAGAAATTGTGTGCACAGATCCTTTGATGGATATCTACAAGGATTTCAAAATGACATGGGTTAGTAGTATGGCTAAAAAATCCAAGATCAAAGCCTTGAGCGGCATGTGCGAAAAGATTGATTTTCCTGATGGAGATTTTGATTTGGTAGTTTGTAATAATGTATTGGACCATGTACTCGATGCAGAAAAAGGCTTACTTGAAATGCACCGCGTGCTACAAACTGGTGGATATTTTGTTTTTGCTCAAGATCTAACCGACAAAAAAGGTATTGAGGATGAAGAGAAGAGAGAGGGTCATCCTATCCGTCTTGATCATAATTTTCTCGACAACCTATTAGGAGACAAATACGAACCTGTGTTCAAAAAAATCTTATCAAGAGAAGAAAGTCGGGTTCCGGAATATTATGGAACGTATTTATTAATCGGAAAGAAAAAGTAATATATCTTTAGAATGTCATCTGAAAAAACAAAATGCATAATCACATCTGCATCTAATAAGTTTTTCCCATCACTTATCAATATGCTTGGATCAATGGAAATTAATTTTCCACAACATCCAGATGTCTATGTATATGACCTTGGGCTTTTTTACACACTTAGAAAAGAGCTGGGAAGTATTCCTTGGGTACATGTGCTTGATATACCGCATTTCGCCCCACACTGGAGGGCATGCTACACATGGAAGACATATATATTGAACAATCCGCTAGCAGACTTGAACTTTTACATGGATGCAGGATGTGAAGTATTGAGACCACTTGATCCCCTATTTGAAAAAATCGACAACAATGGGTACATAGCTGTTAGTCAGGGTAAAGAAGTTACGATGAAAGATGTAACTCCGATGTCATATTTCAAAATGTATGAATTGGATGAAAAGTTCAAAGATGCAGAAATTATTGCCGCTGGTTTATTTGGATTCAAGAAGGACTCAATTGCAACAACCGTCACTCAAAAATTATATGAGGCAGGTGTTAAAGGTCTGTGCTTGGGCTACTCGATCAAAGATCAGTGGAAAAATAAAGGTGTTAATAAAACAGATGTCGTACCTGACTGTACGATATTTAGACATGACACCACAATGATTAGTGTTATTTTGTATAAGTACGTACCTAACTTAATCATAGAACCGATCGAGAGCTTTTCTGGTAGCCTTGTTGGTAAAGAATATGGACAGTATTTGTGGAATTACAGATTAAATTTTTCTAAGCTTAAACTCACGAACACAACACTGCTACACAAAAAATTTAGTCTGTTTGCTTCAATAAATAGAATATTTATAAAAATATTTTTAGTCTTAAAAGCTATAAATAGGATGATCAAGAGACTGCCGTAAAACTAAGCTTGTTTTTTAAATACAAATATTTTTATTCCGACAAAATTTGTGACCGTGGAAACTCCAATCGAAAGCACGTTACCTATCAATGGACTAATTATAAAACTTTCTACAAAGATTCGTAGACAAACAAGACTCAACAGTAGAGAAAAAACACAAACCGCAGCATAAAGCCAGAATTCCTTATGTCTATTTTTATTTGCATGAGCAAAGGTATAAGCACGATTCAAGCTGTAACTAATAAAAATTCCCACAACAAATCCTAATGAGCTTGCTACTATATAATAAACTCCTAAAAAATAATTAACTATGAAGAAGACACTGTAATTAACAATCGTACTTATAATGCCAACAAGTGCGAAATTTCTGAATTCAAGAAAATTTTGTTTATCAAGTTTTATCATAATGTTACCTACACTAAATATTGTATAAAATTATAACATACAACAACCTAGACATTCTGATATAGTGCGGTAGTATTTTAAGAAAAACAACATGCTCATCATTATCCATCGTGTTAATAAAATAGTTGATCTAGAAAATATTCCTAAAAACTTTGGCGTTGAAATAGACGTTCGCGCCTTTGGTAATAAACTAGTACTTAATCATGAACCTTACGAATCTGGTGATCTACTGGACGATTACCTTAAAAAATACAACCACTCATTTATCATATTTAATATTAAAGAAGCAGGTATCGAAAAACGAGTTATAGAATTAGCCAAGAAGTACCGTGTAGAGGAATACTTTTTACTTGATGTAGAACCCTATTGGATTCACCACGCCACAAATGATGGTTTTAAAAAAATTGCTATAAGATACTCAGAAAACGAACCCATTGAAATGGCTTTGAAATACAAAAAGAAGGCAGACTGGTTGTGGATTGATATTCCAACAAAGCTTCCTATTTCACCAAAAACAATAAAGCAAATGAAGGGTTATAAGACTTGTCTAGTCTGCCCTGAGAGATGGGGAAGACCTTCTGAAATACTAAAATATATTAATAATATTAAAAAATTAAAATTTAATCTTGATGCAGTCATGACATCTTTAAAACACAGCGGGGACTGGCAAAATCTCCTTGATTACTATAATAAGGTATAATTTATTTTGACATGCAGATAATAATACCAATGGCTGGGCTGGGTGAGAGATTCAAGTTTGCAGGATACAAAGATCCCAAGCCACTTATACAAATAGACGGCAAACCTGTGATAGAACACATAGTGGATATGTTTTCACCAGAAGATACATTTATATTTATATGCAACGAGAATCATTTAAAAAACACCAACCTTAAAAAGGAACTTGAACGTATTAGACCCGGTTCAAAAATTACATCTATACCGGAGCACTACTTGGGTCCAGTGTACACGACACTTCAAGCCAAAGAGTACATTAATGACCACGAACCAGTTCTTCTGTGCTATTGCGATGTAAATATTCATTGGGATTTTGAAACCTTCAAGAAACATGTGTTCAAGCATGCGGTGGACTCTGCCCTCATAGCTTTCAAAGGTTTCCACCCCCCGCTTCTGCAGGAAGGATTTTACGCAACCGCACGAGTGGATGCCGATAATAAATTACTAGAGGTTAGAGAAAAATATTCTTTTACACCAAACAAAATGGATTCTTGGACTTCAGCAGGTATGCATTATTTTTCTACTGGCGAACTAGTTAAAAAATATTTTAATAAAATGATAGAACGCGAAATGTTATGCAACAATGAATACTATATAAGTCTCAGTCATAATCTTTTAATTGAAGACGGTCTAAAAAATATTCTTTATCCTGTAGAATATTTTATATCTTGGGGAAAACCAGCTGACGTGAGAGAATACCAATACTGGTCAAATCATTTTAATAAAAAAATAGGGAAAAAATAAATGCGGACAAATCTACTATTACTTGCAGGTCGTGGAAAACGATTTGCTGAGGCTGGATATGAACTTCCTAAACCACTCATTGATGTGGACGGATTACCTATGGTTGTGAGAGCTGCCTACTCTCTTCCGAAAGCTGATAAATTAATTTTTGTTGTTTCTGGAGATTACGTAGAAAATAACGAAATAGATAAGGTATTAAAGACTCACTTCCCTAAATCTGAAATAATAGTACAAACATCAGAATTAAAGGGCCAGGCTGACAGCGTATTGCAAGCTGAAAAGTTCATAGAACCCGATTCAATATTGACCGTCGCGAGTTGTGACGCAGGACCTATATACGATAAGGAGAAATTCGAATCAGAACTTTTGTCTACTGAGAATGACGCCTTAGTTTGGTCATTCAAACATTATCCACCGATGCAAACACAACCCACTTCATATGGATGGATCGTTGCAGATGAAAACAGTTTTGTAAGGAAGATTCAATACAAGATTCCAATTTCAGAAAAACCCTTAGAAGACCCTGCTGTTGTTGGATGGTTTACATATAAAAAGGCAAAGGTATGTTTTGATGCGATAAAAGAAATGATAGAAAAAAATATAAAATCTAGCTCTGAATTTTCACTTGATGAATGTACGAATATTTTAGTACAAAATAAAACCAGAGTAAAAACATTTGAAATAGAAACTTTCTTATCTTGGGGAACGCCAACAGAGTTAAGGACTTATCAATACTGGCAAGGATATTTTAACAAGAAAAAATCCTAATCTATTCGAGTGAACATGAATGTACTAATTAAATCTATTAATTACTTAAAAAAAGAGACCTCTGTTGTTTTATTTTTTGTAGTACTTATTTCTAGTTGGGCCGCACACATTTCATTTCGAAACGAGCACTTTCAAGAGGGAGATTCTTCTGGTACGTACACAGTTATGTATGATTTCCCTGCTGCTACACTGCGTACAACAGCTTTGATATATCCTGCAGGTAATTTTTTATCCCTAGATCAAGCACAGTCAATACTTAAAGATCCAAGAGTTCAAGCGGTCCGTAATAAATACCTATCAAGCTTTAGTGACGAGTTTCTCCTGAACCAATTAACCAAAAGTTCCGCAATTGCAACCTTTCGTTATGGACTAATCCAGGCAGTATCAATACTTCATCTACCCTTTCCAATTCAAAGTTTTTTTGCCACCGGACTGGGGTCAACTTATTCTTCAGGAGTCGGATTCATATATGGACTGATAGGTGGAAAGAATGGAACGTATGCCGATTTTATGTCACACACAATGATTATTTCAATTACCCTATTCCACATGGCGATCTTGTTATTGTTTTTAATAAACAGAAAATTAGGGGTGAGGACTTACATTAATGTTGCCATCAGTACCGTCGCCTTATTTTCAATAAGCTTATATTCGTCTGGAATTCACATTGGAAGCACTGTGTGGAATTTCACTACCGAACTGTTCTGGATATGGTATTTAATCAAAAATATTAATAGTCCTAAACTGCTCAGAAAAATGTCTTGGTGTAGTGGAATCTTGGTATTTTTTAATTACCTGATTTTATTTTTCTGGCTATCATTCATAGTCACTTTATTAATCGAAAAAGTGAAGAAGGAAAGGCAAGCTAATCCCAACAGCACAAACCTTAGAAAAGTACTTGGATACTCATGGGAAATAGTAAAACAACAAAAAGGAGCAATAATGCTTATTGGACTTTGTGGCATTTTATTTTTCCAACCAGGTCAAGGATTTAGAGGAGCGGTACATCTAATAGACCTACCTGCCAACATCTACTACATAGTATTAAATTTTTTCAGTTGGTACACGCACAGTACATTATTTGATATATTTCAATTTATTTTCGGAGTTTTATTTATTGCTTCTGGTGTTTTCTTTTTGATCAATAGAAAATGTAGCGAAAGTTCAAGAGAGTTATGGTTAGCAAGGCAAATCTTTATCTGTCTTATTTTTACTTATATATTTCTTGTCTGTGTGCAAACACTTAGCTTTACACCCACAAGACATATATTATTTCTATTCCCCATAATCTTCATAACAGCAGGAATAGGGCTAGAATTTTTAATAAGAAAAATAAATAGCCAAATTTCCAAATCAATTCAAATAATATTCTTAGCCAGCTTGTCCTTACTTGGGTTCTGCATGATAAAAATTAGACAGGAAGACTCTTATGATCGAACGCGTGAGATTCAAATAGATAAAGATGTCGCTATGATTGGAATTTACGACTCTTCTTATAATATATATTATGAGAATTTGCATTCAGGAGTACCTGTCACATTCATTAACCCGAAGACATTCAAAGTTGGAGAAACTTACTTATATGTCAGTCAGTCAGACCCACTTGAGGTAGCCTACAAAGAATGGCAAGTGACATACGATATTGAAATCGAAAAAATTTGGGAAAAGAGCGATATAACAGAGGCATATTTTGTAGCACACAACCCAGACTTCAAAAACTCTAGATATAGCCGGCCAAACAACTTTTACCAGACAAAATTTAAAGTGATAAGTATTAAACAAAAATAAATAATTTATGAAATTATCGATTGTGGTCCCCTTTTACAATGAAGAAAAGAACGTACACCTTGTTCTTGATGCTTTTTCAAAGTTTTATACAAAATATGATTTTGAACTAATTTGTGTAAACGATGGCTCAAAAGATGCAACTGCGCAAATATTCGAGGAAGAACGCAGCAAAAACAAGTATCCCTTTGCTAAATTTATTTCATACACCCCGAACGGTGGGTACGGGAACGCAATAATGACAGGGGTGCGAACAACTGACGGTGAAGTAGTCTCCTGGACACATAGTGACATGCAAACAGATCCAGCAGATGTGTTTAAAGCATTCGATATGTTTCAAAGACTTAATAATGAAAAAGTAATTGTAAAAGGTGTCCGGATCAAAAGACCATTACCTCAAATTATTTTAAGCTACGGCATGGCCGTAATAGCAAGTGTAATTTTAAGAAAATGTATGTATGAAATTAACGCCCAACCAAAATTGTTCCATCGTAATTTTATACCAAAATTAGACAATGCTCCGAAGGATTTTTCTTTAGATCTATATCTAATTAACCTGGCAAAACAACTGAATTATGAAGTCCGGACAATTCCTGTGGAATTTAAAAATAGACTGCATGGTTCATCAAGTTGGGGAGGTAGTTTTAAAAACAGAATAAAAACAATCTGGAGAACAATCAAGTATGTCTGGGGCTTAAAATCACAAAAACAGAAGAACTAATCGCACCCTGCTAAGACTTAGACCCCCCCTGTCCTATAGGTATATATTAGTACACGTTCCCAGCCAACTATGCTAGTATTTCTACTACATGAGTGCACTTTCCCTTACCTACATAAAAGAAAAATGGGCCCACGCTGGTTTCCAGAAATACTTCCAAAATATGAGTTGGATTTTTGGAGCAAGAATTTTAAGCATTCTTATTTCACTAGTTGCAACCTCGGTCATTGCCAGAGGACTGGGTCCAAGTAATTACGGTGAACTAAGCTACGCAACAAGTTTCGTAGGTTTATTTTCTTTTTTATATTCACTTGGAATTGACGGTATCTTATATAGAGAGCTTATAAACCGCCCCGACAAAAAAAGAGAACTTCTTGGTTCTGCTTTTGCTATAAAAATTGCAACTGGTATCTTAACTGCACTTGTTATCATAGTCTCTGCTTTCTTCCTGTCAGTTCATGATATTTCATTCGTATTGATATTAGTCCTTTCATCTACATTTATTTTAAACTCGCTTCAGATAATAAATTACGAATTCCAATCGAGGGTAGAGTCTAAGTATCCGGCCATCGCTGCAATTATTATTGCAGTAATTCTGAACGCTCTAAAGATTTTGGTGATTGCAAGCGGCAAAGGAGTTCTCTATCTAGCACTTATTTTGGTTTTAGAACCAATCCTCTATGGTGCTTTTTACTGGTATATTTACGAAAAACAAATTGGAGAAAAAATTTCTAATTGGAAATTTGATAGACAAATTAGCCTTTCTTTAATACGAGATTCGTGGCCCCTTATTTTTACAGGTATCTTTGCCATGATATATGCACGAATTGATCAGATTTTTATTAAGCACATGATTAATTCAGCATCTGTTGGTATATATGATTCGGCTGTTAGACTGACTGAAGTATGGTATCTCATACCAAACATAATTGTTTCAGCATTCTTCCCGGCCATAATTAATGCCAAAAATACATCAAAAGCTTTGTACCAAAGTCGACTTTCTAGATTAACTAAACTTTTAATTCTGTTGTCTGTTTTCATAGCCCTTCCCATTAGTCTTTTAGCTCCCATGATAATTAATATATTGTACGGAGCAAAATTCATACTGGCTGCCGGAATACTTCAAATATACATATGGTCAATAGTCGGAACATTCTTGATAAACCTCGCAACACAATATTTGATAGCAGAAAACAAAAAGAAGTCCCTCGTGTTATTAAATGTAATTCCCATGATAGTTAATGTCGTGCTAAACATTATCTGGATACCCCTATACGGAATTACTGGCGCTGCCTATGCTACCCTCATTTCATACTCATTAGGACCAATCTATATGTTATTTTCGAATTATTTTACAAGTAGAATTCCTCAAACGAATGAGTAGCCAAAACGCACATCAACTTGTTTCCATTGCCATCGCTACATATAACGGGGGGTCTTTCTTAACAGAACAACTCGATTCATTATTGAACCAAAGTTATAAAAATATCGAGATCGTGATAAGTGATGACAAAAGCACCGACAATACCCTATCCATTCTTGATGAATATGCCCGTAAAGATCCACGAATTACATATTCGATAAATCCATCACCCAGTGGATTTAAAAATAATTTTAATAGAGCAATCTCTTTGTGCAAAGGAGAAATTATATTTTTATGTGATCAAGATGATATATGGTTTGAAAATAAAATTGAAGAGCATATACAATGTTATAAAAACCCTAACATACAGTGGGTTTATAATGAGGTCGCATTAGTTGATGAACATAAAAAACCAATTGGAGAATATCCTTCAAATTACTATACCGGCCTGTCATTTTTCTATATGACGGGTGGTAGGTGCATCCTAGGTTGTGCAACATCGTACAGATCCAATCTTTTAACAAAGGTGCTCCCGATAAACGATTTGGCACCTGGTCATGACTCTTACATACAAATGGCAATATACCCCACTAAATCTTTCTATATTCATAAAAAGTTACAAGAATATCGACAACACAAACGAAGTGTCACCACTGGAATTCAGGAGAGCCCGACCGACATCAATTTGAATATTAAAAAAAGTATTGCATATGTCAAAAATCTTTCTTTTGACAATAAATTAGCTATTACTAAAAGAATTTACTTGTTTTTCTTGTATTGTCTAAAACTATTGAAATATAGTATAAAGAAACATACTATCTAACACCATGAAGGCAACATTCGAGAAAATATACCACTGGCTATACTACAAGCTAATCTTTAGCATCAAAGTATGGCTCAAAAGAAGGTTGGTGCAGGGATTGAAATTGAACCGCCCTGTGAGCTACCCCTTTATTACAGGGGATGGTTTTCGTTCTTTTGCACAGCATATTTTTGATGATATTTCTGATTTTGACCCAAAGAAAGTTCTCCATGGAGACATTGTGTTCGCTAGAATAGACATGCTTCACGATTTTTTTAAAAAAATTGATCCACAAATTGAGAATAGATACATCCTCGTTTCTCACAATGCTGACTACAGTATTTCACATGAATTTGATGAATATAACAAAGACAAAATTATCCACTGGTTTGGACAAAATATGTTAACTCGGTTTCCAAACACCACCCCAATCCCTATTGGAATTACAAACTTTAGATACCTTGAAGAAATTCATCTTTTAGAGAAGGCCCTTTCATCTGGTAGTATCAAAAAAAATAAAATAGTTGTAGCCTTTAGACCAATCAGGGAAAGATTAAATATAAAGAATAAATTACTTACATTTAAAAACATTGACGACTCAGGAGAACTTGGAAAGTCCGATTACTTTCAAAAAATATTTGATTACAAATTTGTGGCATCACCAGAGGGTAACGGACCTGACTGCCATAGAACGTGGGAGTCCATGTACCTACGATCTATCCCTATCGTCATCCGCAACACATATACTGAATATTTTGAGAAAATAGGCTTACCCATAATGCTTATTGAGAACTGGGATGAGCTTTCCAATTTAGACGAGGCGGCACTAGAAGCAAAATATGAGGAATTAAAACCACGATTCTCTTCACCTGCCCTCTCTCTCGATTACTGGCAAAAAACAGTGAACGAATATAAGCTTAAATAGTAAATCATGAAAACTATAGTTTTAATTCCTACCAAGAATGAAGAATGGATCCTAGAGGACACCCTGAAAAATACATCGCCCTATGTTGACCTTATTATCATAGCCGACCAAAATTCGACAGACCGAACAATCGAGATCTGCAGCAAATTTAATAATGTACAAGTAATCAAGAACAACGAAGAGGGTCATAGTAATAAAGTGCGCTGGCTATTACTAGAAGAAGCCCGCAAACACGGTTTAGCCAATCTTATAATTTGCATTGACGCAGATGAGATGATTTCTCCAAAGGGCATTGAAGAAATGAAAAACCTAATATTAGAAGGCAAAGCCAGTCGCGGTGATGTTTTTAAATTTAAATGGATTCAGTTATGGAAAAGTAATCACGAATACCGTGACGATGGCGTATGGAAAAATAATTACAAAAATATTGCTTTCATTGATAACCCAGGTTTAAATGAATACCACAAAGAATTTATCTTAAATGATCATACCTCCAGGGTACCGGACACAGGTATTAAAAATACAATCTCAATATCATATCCCCTCCTCCATTTTCATTTCGTAGCTTGGAAAAGAAACCAATTAAAACAGGCCTGGTATCGCTGCACTGAATTAATCGCTGGGAAAAGAAACGCAAAAAGAATCAACAATACATACCGCGTCACTTTAATGCCAGAAAATTTAAAGACATACGCACTGAATAAAGAATGGACGGAGGGTTTAACCTTACCCGAAAACCTTAAGGATGTTTCCAGCGATTGGCACCTTAAAGCCGTACTAGGTTTTTTTGATAAGTACGGGATTACCTTTTTTGAGGAACTACAAATTTGGCAGGTGCCAGAACTTCATGACGAATTCATACAACGAGTTGGCCGTGAACCTGTGAGTAAGACGTATCCGAAATGGCTTACATATGTTAATGAAATTAAAAACTTTATAAAGAATATAAGGTCGTAAGTTTTTAATTCCCCTCTCATGCAAAAAATCATTCAAAAATTAAGAGAAATAATTCCGCTTAGTCTAAGGACTCGCATAGGACCATATGTGGCCTATGTAGTTTATATTATCAACGTCTACATATTGGTTAATAGAAAAAGACCAAAAGTTCTATCCTTAGACCAAACTCTTGATAAGGTCAAAAGTATGGAACTATCGGTAATACGCTTTGGGGATGGTGAAATGTCACTTATAAACAATCACGATCTCGCATTCCAAAAAAGTGACCCAGAACTAGCCAAAAAAATGACAAAGGTCTTACAGGCTAGACATGACAAATTATTAATTTGTATACCAGGTATATGGGAAAAAATACACGGATTCAGCAAACGCTCATTTTGGTTTACTCTTCATCATCTATTTAAATATGGAAGTGCTTGGAAAAAAATACTTTCAAGTGATTACGTATATGGTGATGCTTTTATCACACGACCGTATTTAAACTATAAAAAGACACCTGCGAGCGAGCGAATTTTTAATAAAATGATTTCTTTGTGGGAACATAAAGATGTAGTCCTCATTGAAGGGTCTCAAAGTCGCCTTGGGATAGGAAACGATCTTTTTGCTAACACAAAGTCACTACAAAGAATTTTATGCCCATCAGAGAATGCATTTTCAAAATATTCTGAGATAAAAAATGTCGCAATGAAAACACCTAATGACAAGCTCGTTCTATTATCACTGGGCCCAACGGCCAAAATTCTAGCGTATGACTTATTCTTGGCAGGATACAGAGTTTTAGACATTGGGCATATAGATATGGAATATGAAATGTACCTTCGTAAAAAGCCTGGTATAGTTAAAGTAAAGTACAAGTATTTCAATGAAATTGAGGAGCGTAACCCTGATGATTGCACAGACCCCGCCTACCTTAGTCAAATAGTGGCCAGAATAGATTAAGTTTAAACATATGAAAAAGATAAAAATAAAAATTTGTAATTATGATCCGAATGACAAGTGCTCCTATGGTCATTATTTTTTGCAGATTCTCAAGAGACATTACGAGGTTGAACTTTCTGAGAATCCAGACTACTTATTTTATAACGAATCTACCTACGAACATTTAAAATACGACTGTATCAAAATATTTTATACTGGAGAAAACATCACACCAAACTTTAACTTATGTGACTATGCAATAGGTTTTGATTACATGGAATTTGAAGACAGATACTACCGCCTCCCTATTTATCTTGTTGCCAATTTTTATCGACCAGGTGAAATAAGCCAACAGAACAATGCAAAGTTTACCGATCAGCTATCTTTCACTCACAATGACTTATCTCACAAGACCGATTTTTGTAGTTTTGTATATTCAAACTATCTCGGAGACTCTACCAGAGAAGAGTTTTTTACTAAATTGAGCATGTATAAAAAAGTAAACGCCGGGGGTGCTTATTTAAACAACGTTGGAGGAAGAGTGGAAAACAAATTAGATTTTGAAACAAAGCACAAATTTTCCATCGCATTTGAAAATTCATCTAGAAATGGTTACACCACTGAAAAACTACCCACCGCCCTCATGGCTAAGACTATTCCCATTTATTGGGGTAATCCACTCATTAATGAAGAATTCAACGAAGAGAGATTTGTCAATTGTCATGCGTACAAAAATTTTGATGAAGTAGTGGAAAGGATCAAAGAAATCGACAACGATGACGATGTGTACCTAAAAATGATTAACCAACCCGTTAGCACTACTTATGATTTTGATGAAATCCAGACAGGCTTTGAAAGCTTTTTGAAAAAGATTATAGACCAACCAATTCAACTTGCACAGCGCCGAACTATAAACCCAATGAGAAAAAGAGAACTCGAAAAAAACGAGGGCGTTGTGGCAAGGTACGCACGACGAAAGTCTTTATCCACAAAAGTTCTGGCAACAATGTACCAACCATTTAAGAAATCTAAATTGCTTGATCGTTTAAAACAAAAGTACCTAAAATATAAATCTTTAAAAAAATAACATGCCTCTCATCCTTCTCACTGAATCACCCGTGTTCTGTTTTTCGAAAGAAACACTAAAAAATATATTACGAAAAATTATGGGTAAAAACAGAGGTCCCCAGGCGGTCACCGCAAGTTTAACTCGAGGCCTTACACAGCTAGGAATTGCTTTTGAGCTCAACCCACCTATCAACACATTCGTTCATCCAGTGGAAATAGTCCATGTTATTTCTGGCATAGAGACATTACGTTGGGCCATCGAGCAAAAAAAACTTGGTCGCATTAAAAAACTAGTCGCTGGTCCAACTATTGTAGTATCCCCACTTGATCACGACGCAATTCTTGCCAGCCAAGAGATCGATACAATACTTTGCCCATCCCAATGGGTTAAGGACTACTATGAAAGTAAAATTCCCGAATGCAGAGACAAGATACGTGTGTGGTACGCAGGTGTTGAAATTCCGGAAGATTACAAAAAAGAAGCGAGCCTAGGTGATGGTCGCGACAAAAAATGTTTAATTTACATAAAAAATGATAGCTACACCAATACAGATGAGCTTATAAAAAGCTGTACTGCATTAGGAATAAAGACTAACACTATCAATTATGGTGGATTCGGAAGAAATCAATATTTTAGAGATCTGTTAAATTCTGATTTTTTAATTTACGTTGGCAAGACAGAAAGCCAAGGCCTCGCTCTACACGAAGCATGGGCACGAAACATCCCTACCCTCGTGCTTAATGTTGAGAAGTGGAAATATAAAAATGATGAATGGTCAGACCCATTAATCTCAGCGCCGTATTTGGACCAGACTACTGGTATGTTTTTTAAAGAATCTGACAACCTAAAGGATACATTGTTGGAATTTATTGGTAATTCTCGACAGTTTACCCCAAGAGACACCTCTATTCGATTATTTTCTGACGAGGAAACCACTAAAAAATACTTGAAAATAATCTCTACACACCAATTAACCTCGAGCCTAGAAGTGTTATAATTAAAAGTACATGATAATCATTCGCTTAAAGGGAGGCCTAGGCAATCAAATGTTTCAATATGCTTTTGGACGCGCTTTATCTATGAGAAGGAACGAGCCAATTCTCCTCGATACCTCTGGATTTGGAAAAGAACCCTCAATAGACACCCCGCGAGAATACGCATTGGGTGCATATAATATTCAGGAACAGTTTGCAAACCTTTTGGTCACAGCACCCTTCAACACGAAAAGAGCGAGCTTCTTTAGAAAAATTAAAAGAAGACTTCTACGCCTAAATGATTTTACGTACCACTCTTCCCTCGCGCATTCGAGGGCTACTTTCTTTGAGGGTTTTTGGAATAATGAAAAATATTTCAAAGAGTTTAGTAAAACTATACGACATGAATTTACTTTAAAAAACAATCTTACTGCTGCGGCTGAAAAAATTGTTACACAAATGATTCAAGAGAACAAAGAAGGTATCCAAACCGTTTCCCTCCATGTACGACGAGGTGATTATATTTCAAACCCTTATGCAAGAGCAGAGCATAATATAGTGACATTAGAATATTATGAAAAAGCACTTTTCTATTTAGCTTCAAAAATAAAGAAGGACAACATAAAAATCTATATATTTTCTGATGATGTACCTTGGGTGAAACACAATCTTAAGATGCCAGATTATGCCGTTGAATATGTAAACTTGGAAGCTGGAGCACTTCGGGACGCAGAGGAAATGCACCTTATGAGCCTCTGTTCTAACAACATAATCGCAAATTCCACATACAGCTGGTGGGGTGCTTGGCTAAACCGTAATCCTTCAAAAATCGTCATCGCACCATTGCAGTGGATTAGAAATCCATATATAAATACACATGATGTCTGTCCTCCAGAATGGATTCGACTATAACAAAAAAATGATCAGCATTATTATTACAACAAAAAACGGAAGCGCATTTATTGAAAACGCCATCAAGAGCATTCAGGCTCAAACTGAAAAAGATTTTGAATTGATCATTATTTCTGATGGCTCGACCGATAACACAGAAAAAATAGTCACAACAATAGCCGGAACTGATTCACGGATAAAGCTAATTCATCTTGATCAATGCGTTGGACCAGGTAAGGCTCGAGCCTTGGCAATCGAAAAATCGCAGGGTGAATTCATCGCAATCTTGGACGATGATGACGTGTGGATATCGAATCAAAAACTTGCTATTCAAAAGACTTTTTTAATCGATAACCCAGGCTATGTATTAGTTGGGTCCGATCATGTTCAGCTTGTCGATGAACATAAAAAACCTTTATATGTGTTCGAATCAGAAAAAAATAGCGCTGATATCAACCAACATTTTTTACTGCACAACCCTTTCGTGACCTCGTCGGTCATGTTTAGAAAAGATGCATACATCAGGGCCGGTGGATTTTCAGATCTTCGCCTCGCTGAAGAGTACGAATTGTGGCTCAAAATGGGGACTCTGGGAAATGTAGCGAATTTACAAAAATGTGAAGTTCAATACATGCAAAGAGCAAGCGGTCTGACATTATCTCGCAAACAAGATATGAATAAAATTGTGTTACATCTAGTAAAACGTCATAAATATGACTACCCGCTTTATCATCTGGCTTTATTAAAATGCTACCTCAGAATTATACTTGGCTGGTTAAAACTGAGAATAAGATCACCCCTTTAAAATATCGTTAAGAACGTCTTCTGGAACTTCTCTAATTTTATTAGGAATATGGGCAACAACAGACTGACCAACTGGATTAGCTTTGGGTTGCGGAGGTGGGACATCCACAGCTGGTTTTGGTGCCGTGTTTTCAACATCAACAACAGGGGCGGGTTTTTTAGAATCTGCAATCAAATCACGTAGGGCATTCAATTGTTCAGGTTTAGCAGACTTCTCATTTTTGTCATTTTTTAAAGTGTCGTTGTGGAGATAACTAAGAGAAATAACCTGACGTAAATCAGTTTCGCTTTCTTTACGTTTTGTATCATCTGCAATTTTAATTTCTTCTTTTACAGCTTTTTCCCTTTCTAAGGTTGCCTTACGAATCGCGTCAGCAAGGACCATTTTATTTCCATCTTTTTGAGGATCTCTGGGTGATGGATTATGTGGACGAGCAGTCGGTTCACCTTGCAAACCTTTGAATAATTCGACACTTCTAGCAGGTCGTCGATTTTCTTCACGAACTTGATGAGCGTGTGGGGCCTGTGATGAAGCTACTAGACGATCGCGATCTTTATTACTGAAACCAGCACTGGCCACACTAGGTCGTGAAGGTGCAGACGCAGTAACTGCTCCAGCATATCCAGATGGTTTAACAGGTTTTGCATCTTTGTTTTGAACAAGTGTCGGAGCGTCATTAAATCTCTGTAAATGCCAACCTTTTATTTCCTCCTCAACCATCGCACGAGGTCGAGCAAATTGTTCACGTGAAGTCGCAATAATTTTATCTTTGTAATTTATTTCCGGTTTTTTAGCGTCGGGTAGTCCACGAGCAGAAAAAGGGCGAGAGCTTACTCCATCAATCATTAATTTTAAGTACATTTGGTACTTACCTAAATTCACCAAATCCTCCTGAGTAAACGTTGGGGTAAATTCCTTCTCAAGCACCTCCCCATCAGTGGCACCTACACGGAAAGTAATCATGGTACCAACGTTTCCAAAAACTGCTGCACGAACCTCATCTGGCATCTGTTCAATGTATTGGTGAGCGATTGTGAGACTTAATTTATATTTTCTAGCTTCAGATAAAATATCCGCAAATGATTCATTGGCAAATGATTGAAATTCATCCACATATAAATAAAATGGAGCCGCCTCCTTCATGTCCTTCTCGGATAGATCTGCACGCGACATGGCTGCTAGATAAATTTTAGTTACCAGCATACTTCCTATCAAGTTTGCATTGGCCTCACCCACTCGCCCTTTCGACAAGTTAATGATTAAAATCTTTCTTTCATCCATCATTTTTCTGATATCAAAAGTAGATTTGGTTTGTCCAATAATATTTCGGATAATCGGATTTGCTACGAATTGTCCGACTTTGTTTTGGATTGCAGGAGCGGCCTCAGCCGCAAACTTGTCTGTATATTTTGCATATTCATCAACCCAGAAAGACCTCACCGATGGATCTGTGATGTTTGCCACCACTTTGTTTCTAAATTCCTTGTCTGCTAGCATACGGTTCACTCCAAGAAGAGTCGATCCAGGAAATTCCAACAACGCCAACATGATGTTGTTCAAAATATATTCCATTCGGGCACTCCACGCATCAACCCAAATCTTTTTGAAGGCACTCATTAATCCATTGGCTACAAGGTGCCTACGATCTGCGCCTACGTCCTCCATCACGTTAAAGGCCACTGGGTACTCCATATCAAATGGAGCGAAATACACCACGTCTTTGATGCGATGTTCTGGAATATAATCGAGAAGAAGTTCTGCTGACTTTCCGTGTGGATCTATAAAGGCAACACCCTCACCATTTTGAATATCCTGGATCGCCATGTTTTCGAGAAGCGTAGACTTTCCCATACCTGTCTTTCCAATAGCATATATATGCTTGAGACGATCGTGCATTTTGATACCAAATCGTAACTGCCTGTTTCTGGCATCCGTCTCACCGAAATATGTTACGCGATTTTCATCATGAGAACTCATTGATGATTATTATACTCCATTATTTTATTGGGGGCTACGCGATTTTAATTGATTTTAACCAGACACCCCACCTTTTCTCCATTTAGCTATTTATTACTCTTTAAATGAACTTATAAGGCCTTTTAACCTTACCTATAGGCAAAGTTACTGTGGCCACACAATACACACAAATTCCCCTTTAGTCTTGACTGGGTTTGCGTGGAGGTGTTCTAACAGATGTTGAGGGGTATCGCACATGAGTTCTTCATACATTTTGGTAATTTCACGCGCAATGGAGATTTTTCTTTCAGATTGTGAGGCCGTTTCGAAGTGTTTTGCAAGAGATTCCAACGTTTTTAGAATTCGATGAGTTGATTCATAAAAAACAACGGCACGCTCTGATTCGACCATTTCTTTAAATAAAGTCTCCCTCCCCTTTTTGTGTGGGATAAAGCCAGTAAAGAGAAAATCCGATGTGGTAATCCCAGCAATTGAAAAAGCTGCTGTTAAAGCACTTGGTCCAGGGACAGCCTCAATTTTAATAGGTGCCGCAATCTCGGTATTTTTGAGATTGATTCGACTAACGAGGAGCGCTCCCGGGTCAGAAATACCCGGAGTGCCGGCATCGGTCACAATAGCCATATTTTTACCTTCTGATAGCAAATTAATAATTGCATCGATTTTTTGATCTGTACTATGTGTATGGAAGCTTTCTGTTTTAGTTCCAATTTCATAGTGACTTAGCAACTTCCTGGTTGTTCGAGTATCTTCGCACAAAATAACATCAACTGATTTTAAAATACGCAAAGCTCGAAGAGTAATGTCCTCGAGATTTCCGATAGGAGTTCCAACTACATACAAAACTCCCCCAACATTTGTATTTTCGATTTGAGATTCTTTAGAGCTCATAAATTAATAATCGGCTTGAATACTATTAAATCCGTTTTTAGTAATAATAATGTGATCGAGGACGTGGACTCCGACAATTTTTCCAGCCTGGATTAATTGTTTCGTCACTTCTATATCAGCTTGGCTTGGTTCGGCAATTCCTGAGGGATGATTATGCGCCAAAATTAAAGCTACAGCATTGTGTTCGAGAGCAGGTCGAAAGACTTCTCGAGGATGGGTCAGATTGCTGTTTACAGTACCAATGGCAATAACCTCGTCGTGAATAACACGATTATGACTGTCTAGATAAATTCCGCGCATCTGCTCTTTTGGTAAGTTGTGCATGTCATGTAGATATTCATAGGTCTCGTTTGCATTTCTGAGGACAGTAAGGCCACTTTCATTCCTCTGATATAAACGTCGCCCCAATTCACCAATAGCTACAACTTGAGTAGCTTTAACAATTGGGATATCCAGTTCTAAAGAAAGTTTTTTAGCATCAATGTGGTTCAAGAGCGCACTTGTACCGTACTCACGAACGATTCTCTGGGACATTTCCAACACACCTTCCTTGGTCGTGCCTGAATTTAAAATAACCGCCAAAAGTTCTGCCATAGACAGAGCGGCTGGACCACCTGTTAAGATCTTTTCTCTGGGCTTGTCCTCACGAGGCAAATCACGAACCCTTAGGACATATCTGTCCTGATCGAGAGACCAAGAATCTGCCATTGGTGTGGCAAAATCAGGAGACATGACCAAATCACTTTCTTTTAATTTGTAAGGTGAAAGCAGGGCAATTGATGTCTTTTTCATGCCCGAAGTATATACCAAGCAGGCTTAAAATAAAATGAAGGATTTAGGCTTTCTCAACAGAAATATCTGTGAAAATAAGAGGCTCCTTCATCTCATTTAGGATGCGAGCTGGGGTCGTATACATACTTCCTTCCTTAGCAACCGTCAGAGAGAGGGCTTCCGCTTTTTCAACACCCACAATATACACAAGCGGAAAATCAACAGATTTCATAAAAGGAAAAGTAACTGTTGTCCTCTCTGTGTGAAGATCACTTTGCGCAATCAAATCTGTTGCGAGGATATCTGGATTATTGAACTTACTATCAAATTCAACATTCGATACTACATTCGGAATAATTCCTGCAATATGCCCGTCCTTCCCCACCCCAAACAAAGCAATAATTTTTCCGTGCGGAAAATCTCTCTTCCATTCCTTAAGATTTTTAGCAAACCTCTCTGAGTGTTCTTTGTGATGCTCTCCACTAAAGATCTGGGTATCTATGCAGTAAGCGCCAGCTTCGATTAATGAATTGTAGAATGATGTAGCCTGAAGGGCTGCGAAATTATTTGCTTCGATATCATCTGTGTATCGGTCGTCCGTAACAGTTACTGTTACTTGATCAGTCAATAAATCTACATCAATAAGTGAAACTACACCCAGAGAAGATCCCCCGGCCAACATCAAAAGCACAGGTTGACTAGCATGTGTCGCCAATAGACTATTTATATACGCACCAGCATTTCCTTTTGGATCGTCGCTTGTTTGAATGCGTAACATATATATATTAAGAGGGTTTAGATAATCTCTACTGACATAAGGTTTGTCTCGCTTGTCCTGTTAAATGGCACGCCACTTAAGACTACAATTTCATCACCTTTTTTCACAATCTTCATCTTTTGAAGAATTGGCTTCATCATTTTAAGACCTTCTTCGAAAGTCTTCACGCGAGGAACTAGAACTGGGTAACACGCATACAACGCACATACTTGATTGTAAGTTGTTTGATTTGGAGTCATCACAATAATTGGATGAGCTGGGTGGTGACGAGACACGAATCGTGCAGCGTGACCAAAATCAGTCAGGGCAACGATAGCAGTCGCTTCTATTCGGTCGGCAGTTTTTGCAGCAGCAGAGGCAATCGCTTCGCTCACGTTCTCGTGATCACCTCGATCACCTGTCACCATGAATTTGTGATATGGATCGTTTTCCACCTTTAAAGCAACTCGTGTAATCATTTCAACAGCAGCAATTGGGAATTTTCCAAGAGTCGTCTCTTCTGACAACATGATAGCGTCCGCGCCATCAAGCATACCGTTTGCAATATCTGATACTTCGGCTCGTGTTGGCACCGGGCTTGAAATCATTGATTCCAAAACCTGAGTGGCCAAGATGACAGGCTTACCTTCAGCCTTACATTTTTCAATCATCATTTTTTGAACAATTGGAACATTTTCGTAACCGATTTCAACGGCAAGGTCTCCTCGAGCAACCATAATCATGTCTGACAATTCGATGATTTCATCAATGTGTTCAACTGCTTCCTGAGTTTCGATTTTTGAACAGATAAGGGCCTTTGATTTTGCTTTATTCAAAATTTCTCGCAACTCCTTAACATCATCTGGTGTTCGGACGAATGAGAACGCCACGATGTCAACCTTGTTCTTAATTCCGAAAACAACATCTTTCTTGTCCTTATCAGTGAGAGAGCTCACTTTTAAATAAGCACCTGGAAGATTCACACCTCTCTTTCCTTTTGTTTCTCCTCCGACAAGGATTTTACATTTAATGTCCGTACCCTTAATTTCTACTACTTCAAATTTCTTTTTACCATCATCAACCATAATGATGTTTCCTGGCTTTAATTCCTTATGAAGTGTGGGATAATTGATTGAAACTCGTTTTTCATCTCCAACAATATTTTCTGGTGTGAGGGTAATATATTCACCAGCCTTTAAATTCACACGATCCTGATAAAATGCACCTATTCGGAACTTAGGTCCTGATAAGTCTTGAAGCATCGCTGCAGGAATCCCAGTCTTGGCCATCGCTTTTTTTAAGTTATTAACCTTATTTTGCTGTTCAGCGAAATCTCCGTGTGAGAAGTTCATTCTCATAACATTCATTCCGGCCTTTAACATTTTTTCTAACTGTTCCTGTGATTCAGTGGCAGGACCGATAGTTGCTACGATTTTTGTTTTCTTTCCTAAGTGCATTGACATATATATTTGGTTGATACTTTTTATAATTGTGCGAGAATCGAAAATACAGTTAAGCCGGCAATAAATGCCAACCAAACCATCAAAATCGAACTGCGTGCGCGTGCCAAGATTCGAACTTGGGACCTAACGAGTATCAGTCGTTTGCTCTACCAACTGAGCTACACGCGCACGCAATCAAATTTCGCCTATATAGAGTAACAAAATATGGCTGAAAATCAAGGGTAGTAGCCCGAAATTTGACATTATTCCACCCCCACCTATAATTACCCCATTACGGCCTTCGGGCTCCGAGATTGCCACCCTGCAGGGTGGCTTTCGTTTTTATATCAACACTTGACTTGATATTCAGATTAATTATAATTGTGCCAATAGAGGGGTTGCCTCTCTTGCTCGAAAGAGCCGATAGCCCCGAAAGGGGCTATTATATTTTGCACAAACTAAGAAGGTAATCTAATACTTTTGTATAATCTCTCTCCACTACACGTCCTATCTTTTTTGTTAACCTCCTCTTGTCAAAGTTTCGTATTTGAGAAACCAACGCAGTACCTAACTTATCATTAAATCTTATTATACAGGAGTACTTTCCGTTTTTAAGTTTCGATGTAAGAGGAATCCCAATAAAACCTTCTCCAATTTCTGCGTTTATGATTAGGACAGGTCTTGTGTAGTCATCTCCCTTTCCATATATTTCTGTTCCAACATTCATTCCAACGCTACACCACCAAACTTCTTTTTCTTTAGGGTGATTATATTTTTTATTTGAATCGATCGATATTTTCTTCTTATTCCACTTATCAAAATCTTTCTCCATAATAACCGACCATACTAAAGTCACATTAAGAAAAAGTGAAGTAATTATCAAAAAAGCCAAGTAACCAAATTGGCGACAACTGACCCTCCTATCGCCAGCCACCAAGGGATTTTAAGGAGGTATTTATAGATAACTGACTCAACGACAATAACCCCCACTTCTATGTGCCATAGAGGGTAATGATAGATTAAAAGCAACCTAGATCCTATTGGATGGGTAATCAAATTCACCGCCAAAATAGCAAAAGCTGCCCTCGGCCACTGTTTATAAAAAACAAAACCCAGAATAAAAAATTCAATAAGAATGGTGCGGAATAAGAGTATCGTCATCTATTTCTTTTTGCGACGGAGCCTAGTCGCTAATTCAATAATTATCAACCCCATAACAGCAAACCCGACAATGAAGTACCATAGACTTTCAGCGGTATAAACCGGTTCGCCATCTAGTGAAATAATTTGTGGACGACCAATTGGAGGAGGTGTCGGCACCGGTCCGCTTCCTCCATAATACACTTGCCCTTGAACAAGCATATTCTTTTCAGAATCAGGTGCCTGATCAGCATTAATTCCTCTTTGATGTTCCATATTGTCATAATCCTTTGACCATTTTTTCTCATCAAGCATTACCGATAATTCATAAGGCAAGAAAGAAATATCTTTTGAAATCAAGTAATTTCTGCCACCAACCGTAGTTGTCGCTATACCATCCATTTCTAAATGAATTCCTAAATGCCTATCAGGACTTTGTGTAAGAGTTGAATTCAAATTATCAATCGTCTTGTTGTATTGGCTTACGCATCCAAAATCGTCTACTGTCAGCATGTTCATGTCTTTTTCGCTTCCAGACTTCAATTTGGCTATATATTCAGGATAGTATTGGAATATTCGTCTCGAGTAACCTGTCCCATTCCAGGACAATCCAACAATCCTTTCAGTGATCTTATCAATGCTTGTTGAGGGACAAGTTTTAGCTAATGACGAATTCAACAGATCATCTGCTGGATAGTAGTAATCAATTTTTAAGAAAGTTGAAGACCCATTATTTAATTTATACGCAGATGTCACATACCGAACATTGTCATTATTTTTTTCTATAGGTTCAATATCCCTAATCGAATCATCTGGATCTGGAATACTTGTCAACAAATACACAGTTGAAGTAATTCCATTATAACCCTGGCATCTCGACTGCCATTCTTTGCTCTTTATCGTGCTACATTGAGCGACCAAATTCGTGCGAACATAAGAAGGAAAATTTAATCCTAGATAACCCTCTACTGGGTCAACCGCAACGTCAATATGAGAACCTACCAATTCTGTACTGTCAAAAAAATCAGTCGTCAGGATTTTAGCGTTAGGATCTAAATCATTCAGGTTGTCCTGCACTGTCTCTTTCTTTACCAAGAAAAATTCATATATAGCGGGATATGGACCCTTTTCGTGCAAAGCTATAAATTTGTTATAACTTTCGACCTCTCTTTCTTGTGATGCAAAACAATGCCCTACTGTAACCTTTTTCCAAGGAAGCCTGTATTGATTTTCCTGTGACTTGGTGTAGTCATAGTAAACTTCAAATCCTTTATCGTTTAGAGATTTTAACAATGTCGGATCAAATTCCGTACAACTTGCAGATGGATAAGTTATTTTAAATTTTCCTGCTGGAGAAAAATCATCCGCACTTGCTGTTGGGACTAGAACAAACCAAGCCAGTAATAAAAAAAATCCTAAGAGTTTTATTTTCATATAGATGAATAATAACTCAGATTTTTATTTAAAACAAAAAAACACACTATTTGTGCCTAGAAGGAGTTCAGCAGAAAACCCTCGAGCCACAAATAGTGTGTTCTTTATCTTTAAAACCTCAATAATGTATAGAATATGCAAACCTTGTAAAATATCTTGTAAAGTTAAAGTGAAACAATTTTTCCATTCGACCAACTATTTTGTTCTAGTTGGGGCTGGGCTTTGCCAACTGTCAGAATCATAAGGTGATTCAGTCCCCTCCTTTCAAAAGTGGAGAGCTTTTATTCATATCGCGAGGATATGAATGATCGATCGATTAAGTAATGAACACTCATAAATGAGAAGTTCACTACGTGCTTCAATTTGAATTAGTCCACGAGCAGCTTCCGCTACCCGTGCCTTGTTACGACTTACTCCCTGTCGATGAACTCGCCGTAGGCCCACAATAAAGTGAGACTTCGGGCGCTCCCATCTCCCTTGAGTTGACGGGCGGTGAGTACAAGACTTGAGAACGTATTCACCGCGGTATGTCTGACCCGCGATTACTAGCAATTCCGGCTTCATGAAGTCGAG
>Ga0194051_1000306_pt1 | contig 28685 bp, 27 predicted proteins | sample SepL2320m_MetaG_FD_161275 | JGI IMG/M metagenome (GOLD analysis project Ga0194051, IMG submission 161275) | Anoxic zone freshwater microbial communities from boreal shield lake in IISD Experimental Lakes Area, Ontario, Canada - Sep2016-L239-20m | ecosystem: Environmental > Aquatic > Freshwater >... | reverse complement strand
TTTCCGTGGGATCGGCTAGCCACCTTCGGGGAGATCGCCCGAAGCCATGTTGACGGCATCGTTGACCTCTCGGTGGGCACGCCCGTCGATCCCGTGCCAGACGTCATCGCGCAGGCCCTAGCCAGTGCCACGAATTTTCCTGGCTATCCCCTTACTGCCGGCACGATCGAACTCCGGGAAGCCATGGTGGCGTGGGCATCGCGGGTGCTCGGTGCGAACCTAACTATCGCTGAGGTGATGCCGACGATCGGTTCCAAGGAACTGGTGGCTCTGCTACCAACTTTGCTCGGCCTCACCGATTCCGACACGGTTGTCATTCCGGAAATCGCCTACCCCACGTACGACGTGGGAGCGCGGGTGACGAATAGTCGGCTTGTACGCGCTGATTCGATCGATGGCTGGTCGGCCGAGCGGCCGTCATTGATCTGGCTCAATTCACCGTCGAACCCGACGGGACACGTGATGTCGATATCGGAGATGAGCGAGATCGTTGCGTGGGCCCGGGCGAACGACTGCATCGTCGCTAGTGACGAGTGCTACTTCTCCCTTGGTTGGACGCAGACGCCGGTCAGCATCCTTGATCCACGGGTCTGTGGTGACACCCGTGAGCGTGTTCTGGCTGTTCAGTCGCTGAGCAAGCGAAGTAATCTCGCTGGCTATCGGGTAGGCATGCTCCTCGGTGACGCCACCATCATCGCCCCGGTGTTGGAGGCGCGTAAGCACCTTGGCCTGATTCCGCCGGGACCCGTTCAGATCGCTGCGATTGCCGCGATGGCCGATGACGCTCATGTAGTTGAACAGCGTGAACGTTATGCGGCTCGTCGGGAGTCACTGGCCCCAGCACTGAGAGCCGCTGGATTCCGTATCGAACTGTCGGATGCGGGCCTTTACCTGTGGTGCACGCGCGATGAATCTGGTTGGGATTCGGTTGCCTGGCTTGCCGAACGCGGAATCTTGGTAGCCCCAGGTGAGTTTTACGGCGAGGCCGGATCCCAGCACGTTCGGGTGGCATTGACGGCCACCGATGAACGGATCGATGCGGCAGTGAGCCGGCTCGCGTAGTAGCTGGCGTGCAGTGAGGTCCAGATCACGTCCGTTCGGCCGAACTCCGGCAGACTCCGCTAGTGTGCGCCGGGTAACGTGCAGATGGTGCTACCGCGCCAGTTATGACCTGTTTATGGAGGTAAGGGATGTCAGACATCACCTTGTCGTTCGATGGTAAGCAGATCCCGCTCGGCCTAGTTTCCGCCACCGATGGGAACGATGGGATCAATATTGCTCCGCTACTCAAAGAGACTGGCGCCGTTACCCTTGACGCTGGTTTTACGAACACCGCATCGTGCAGTTCGGCGATCACGTTCATTGATGGCGACGCGGGCATCCTTCGATACCGCGGCTACCCGATTGAGCAACTGGCCGAGAAGTCGACCTTCCTTGAAACCTCGTATCTGTTGATCTACGGCGCACTTCCGACGGCGGAGCAGTTAGCCACCTTCGGGAATCAGATCAGGATGCACACGATGTTGCACGAAGACCTTCGTCGCTTCTTCGACGGGTTCCCTCGTGATGCCCACCCGATGCCTGTGTTGTCGAGTGCGGTCAGCGCGTTGTCTACCTTCTATCAAGATTCACTCGATCCGTTCGACAGCGAACAGGTTCACATTTCTACGATTCGGCTGCTTGCCAAGATGCCAACGATTGCGGCGTACGCGTTCAAGAAGTCAATCGGCCAACCGCTTCTTTATCCGGACAACTCGTTGACAGCAAATGAGAACTTCCTACGGATGACCTTTGGCGTCCCGGCTGAGGAGTACATCAGCAATCCGGTTCTTGTCCGCGCCCTGGACTTACTCCTGATCTTGCATGCTGATCACGAGCAAAACTGTTCAACATCCACGGTGCGCCTGGTCGGTTCTTCACATGCGAATTTGTTTGCATCAGTATCGGCCGGCATCAACGCATTATTCGGACCGCTGCACGGTGGTGCCAATCAGGCGGTACTGGAAATGTTGGATCAGATCCATCGCTCGGGTGGTGGCGTTAACACCTTCATACGTCAGGTCAAGAACCGCGAAGATGGCGTGAAGCTCATGGGCTTTGGTCATCGCGTGTACAAAAACTATGACCCTCGCGCTGCGATTGTTAAGAAAGCCGCATACGAGGTTTTCGAATCCCTTGGCGTGAACGATCCGCTTCTCGACATCGCCCTTCGCCTTGAGCAGGCGGCGCTCTCCGATGACTACTTCATCGAGCGTCGCCTCTATCCCAATGTAGATTTTTACACTGGACTCATCTACAAGGCGATGGGCTTCCCCACCCGAATGTTTACCGTGCTGTTTGCCCTCGGTCGACTGCCAGGGTGGATCGCTCAATGGCACGAAATGATTGAGGATCCGGAAACCAAGATTGGTCGTCCTCGTCAGGTGTACGTTGGGGCGAAGGAACGCGATTACGTGCCATTGGCTGGCCGTTAGAGCGTACGTTGCACAACTAATCGTTGTGATGCAGGTGGGTGTTGAGCCCACCCCACGATCCACTACGTTGACGAGCCTCGAGGCTGCCAGTCATCGAATTGCGCCAGAACTGAAGGTTCTCCGCACCTGACAGCTCACGGCCTTTAGCCACAGATCCATCTGGCAGCGTGAGCTTTGATCCGGCGGTGATGTAGCAGCCTGCTTCCACTACGCAATCGTTACCAAGTGATATGCCTACCCCCGCGTTAGCGCCAATCAGGCAGCGTTCACCAATGGTGATTACCTCGGCGCCACCACCGGACAGGGTTCCCATGATCGATGCGCCACCGCCGATGTCGGATCCGTTTCCAACCACGACCCCGGCCGAAATTCGGCCCTCAACCATGGAGGCGCCGAGGGTGCCGGCATTGAAGTTAACGAAGCCCTCATGCATCACGGTGGTGCCACTGGCCAGATGCGCCCCAAGGCGGACTCGGTCAGCATCAGCCACACGTACGCCGCTGGGAACGACGTAATCGAGCATCCTTGGGAACTTATCTACGCCATGCACGCTGACGTGATGTCCGCGCACACGCGCGACGATCTGTACGTCGGTGAGCCGGTCGAGTGGGATCGGCCCGAGTGAGGTCCATGCGACATTCGTCAGCAGGCCGAAGACTCCGTCCATCGAGATGGAACGCGGAGCAACGAGTCTGTGCGATAACAGATGAAGTCGCAGCCATGCGTCCGCCGCATCAACTGGGGGAGTGGATAGGTCGGCGATTGAGGTTCGGATGATCGATGTGCTCACCGCCCGAAGTTCGTCGGTGCGAGCGGCCATCGTCTCGCTCAGGCCGGTGACCTCGGGCGGTTGGGTGGCAAGTGCTGGTTGCGGGTACCACACGTCCAGCAATGCGCCGGTGTCGGCGAAGGTGGCTAGTCCGATTCCGGATGCGGGGTGCATGCTCATGGTTACAACCTATCGAGATTCGATTTCTAGGCGCTGCGGACCCGTTCCAACGGCCCATCTTCGTTGGAACGGGTAGCGTTGCACCGTGACATCACATACCCAACTGGACCTTTCGGCCGATCTTCCGGAACTGCTCGCAGCGCTGATCGATATTCCGAGTGAATCGCGAACTGAGTTGGTGATCGCCGATGCCGTTGAGTCCGCTTTACGTGGTGTCGCTCACCTCGAAGTCGTACGTGATGGGCACACGATCGTTGCGCGCACACATCTCGGTCGATCACATCGAGTGGTAATCGGTGGACACCTCGATACCGTTCCGGAAAATCAGAACATGCCCTCGCGACGGGTCAACGTCGATGGTGAGGATCGGATCTACGGGCTTGGCGCCTGCGACATGAAGGGTGGAGTTGCTGTTGCCCTGCACCTTGCCGCACTTGTGTCTGAGCCAGTTCGCGATATCACCTGGGTTTACTACGAGTGTGAAGAGATCGACTCTGAATTCAACGGGCTTCGTCGACTATCCGACGAACGGCCGGAGCTGATCGCAGGGGACTTCGCCGTGCTGATGGAGCCGTCAAATGCCGTTGTGGAGGCGGGCTGCCAAGGCACAATGCGTGTTGACGTGAGCACACAGGGGGTGCGCGCGCACTCAGCCCGCGCGTGGATGGGCGAGAACGCGATTCACAAAGCGGATGAGATCTTGCGTCGGCTCTCTGGGTATGAACCGCGCAGCGTTGAGATCGACGGACTGACGTACCGCGAGGGCCTCAATGCGGTCGGTATCCGTGGTGGTGTTGCGGGCAACGTCATTCCAGATGAGTGCGTTGTGTCCGTCAATTACAGATTTGCTCCGAATCGTTCGGCGGCCGAGGGCGCGGCCCATCTGCGTGAGGTCTTTGCAGGGTTTGACGTTTCGGTAGTGGATGCGGTTGACGGGGCTCTGCCCGGCCTGAGCCACCCGGCTGCCGCGGCTTTCGTGGCTGCTGTTGGTGGCGAACCGAGCCCGAAGTTCGGTTGGACTGATGTTGCCCGCTTCACCTCGTTGGGGGTGCCGGCCGTGAACTTCGGCCCCGGTAATCCGTCGCTGGCCCATCATCGAGATGAATTCACCCCCGTTAAAGACCTTTTTACCGTGCGGGACGCTCTCCACCGCTGGCTAACTACCGACTGACATTGCTAACGTCGCGGTATGGAAATCGTGATCGGCCTGCTGCTGATCGTTCCCGTAGTGCTTGGAATTCGGGCAACGCGCTCAGGTTCGTCATCAGGTGTCGGGTGCTGTGCTCCAAGTGATCCGCGCCAGGATTTACGGATGGCATCTGCGTACTCGATCGATCACGTCGGCGATGAGCCCCCTAGCTAAACAGCGGATTCGGCAAAAAGGTTGCTCATTTGCGTCCGCAACGCATGCGTAACTGATCTGTCACCGGCTAGCGTCAGGGTGTGACGACTTCAGCCAAACCACCTGTCGGTGGGCCGGTAACCAAGCGCGTTAAGGGTCCGGTCACACTTCGCCGAGAACAGATCGAGCACACAACAACCGATCAGCGCCTCCTTGACGAGCGCGGCCCTAGTGACTGGGTTCATACCGATCCGTGGCGGGTGCTGCGCATCCAGGCCGAGTTCGTTGAAGGCTTCGGCGCCTTGGCCAAACTAGGGCGTGGGGTATGCGTCTTTGGTTCGGCTCGAACACCAGAATCCGATCCTGAATACGTTCGCGCGATGGAGTTAGGCGCGGCTCTTGCCGAGGCCGGGTACGCCACCATCACCGGTGGTGGCCCGGGAATCATGGAGGCTGCCAACCGCGGTGCCTTTGAGGCCGGTGGGGTGTCCGTTGGGCTTGGGATTGAACTCCCACATGAACAAGGACTTAACGAGTATCTCGATATCGCTATCGACTTTCGCTACTTCTTCGCCCGAAAGACGATGTTCGTTAAGTACGCCCAAGCCTTTGTCGTTTTCCCTGGCGGATTTGGCACCCTCGACGAGTTGTTTGAGTCACTGACGTTGGTACAGACGGGCAAGATCACGTGGTTCCCAGTGATTCTCGTCGGCGTTGATTACTGGACCGGCCTCGTGGAATGGCTTAAAGACCAGGTAGTTACGTCGGGGAAGATTTCGCAAGACGACTTTAATCTGATCCACCTCACAGACGACGTAAACGAAATCGTGACGATCATCGGTGATGCTCATCGCGCTCGCGATGAGGGCCAGGACTGGCACGACTGGTATCCGCCAAGGAAGTTCTGATGCCAACGGTTGCTGTGTTCTGTGCATCGAGTGAGGCCATCGATGAGCGCTACAGCGTTCTGGCTGCTGAGGTTGGATTCGCCCTCGCACATCGCGGCTGGGCGCTCGTCAGTGGTGGTGGAGCGATTAGCTGTATGGGTGCGGTTGCGCGGGCGGCCAGAGCTGGTGGCGCACACACGATCGGTGTGATTCCACAGGCACTTGTTGATCTCGAGGTTGCAGATCACGGGGCCGACGAGTTGACCGTCACCGCCGATATGCGTGAGCGCAAAGCAGAAATGGACCGGCGAGCTGATGCGTTTTTGACTCTTCCCGGCGGATTGGGCACGTTAGAAGAGTTGCTCGAAATCTGGGCCTCGCGATCTTTACAGATGCACAACAAGCCCATCGTGATCCTTGATCCATGGGGTGATTTCAAGGGTTTACGGGAGTTGTTCGCCACCCTCACCCGTGGTGGGTTCTTGCGTGAGAACGTCGAATCATTGCCCATCTGGACTGCATCAACCGACGAGGCGATGATCGCGATCGAACAGGCGTGGGCCGGTGAACCGTTGAGCTCGCAGTTGCAGCCAACGGCAGCGGAATTCCTCGAAGCTGAGTTATAGACCCAGTTCGGAGTTAAACCGAATCGAGTTGGTGATCTACGTCGGCCAGTGGTTCAGGCCAGTCCCCGACGAGCAACCTTCGGCGGTATCGTCCCGTTTATTGCTGCCACCATGTCCAACGTTTGCCGCGTGCTCGCAACGTCATGAACGCGATAGATGCGAGCCCCAAGCCAAGCCGAGATCGCGGTTGTTGCCAACGTTCCGGTGAGTCGATCGTCGGGTCCAGGAATGTTAAGTGCTTCTCCGACAAAGTCCTTGCGGGAGAGCGAGACAAGGACGGGCCAGCCGGTGTCAACCATCTCAGTTAGACGACGAGTCGCCTCAAGTGAATGGCGGGTGTTCTTACCGAAGTCGTGACCCGGATCAATGATGATCGACTCACGCCGCACCCCAAGTGCCAGTGCACGTTCTGCCTCGGAAACGGTGCGTTCGAGAATGTCCGCCATCACGTCCGGGTAGGACACGCGGTGTGGCCTTGTGCGAGGTGTTGCTCCGCCGGTGTGAGTGCAGACGAGTCCCACCGTGAACTCAGCGGCCACCTCGGCCAGTTCTGGATCAAACCCGCCCCACGCATCATTGAGTAGATCTGCACCCTCCGCGCAGACGACTCGCCCGACCTCCGCGCGCCACGTATCGACGCTAATCACCACGTCGTAACGCGAGCGAATCTCCGCGACGAGTGACGCTGTACGACGGATCTCTTCCTGTGCGTCTACCTCGGCACCCGGCCCGGCCTTCACCCCACCGATGTCGATGATTCCAGCGCCGTTGTCGATTGCTCGCGCAACGGCATCCATGGCTGCGACATCACTAAATGTCGCGCCTTTGTCGTAAAACGAATCTGGCGTTCGATTGACGATGGCCATAATGACCAAATCCGTGGGACTGAACGTTGATCGCCCGAGGACAAGTGGCTCTTGCAGTCGTGACATGTCCGGTTAACCCTCCCGATTCGTGCACCGTAGTGCCCAGCGTGGCATGCTCTGAGGGACAACGCTCACGAGGGGGCGTTGCGGAGTTAGGAGCGCAGAGTGACTTTTGTCTTCATACTCGCCGCGATCGTCGTTATAACTGTCATTGCGCTGCTTGCAGTAGGCAAATTGGGCGAACTTCCTGACACCACATCCGATCGAGCGCCACTTGCGCTACCCGATGACCGTGTCCTAACCAATACCGATGTTGACTCAGTCCGCTTCAACGTGGGCGCACGTGGCTATCGAATGGACGAGGTCGACGTAGTGCTCGACCGGATATCGGCTGAAGTTTCCGAGCGTGATGCTCGCATCGCCGCGCTAGAGGCTGCCCTCGCCGGTAGTGCAGTCCCAATTGACGATGCGTATGGAAGTGCTGAGGTTCACCGCGAGGAAGTTGAACCGTCACCTTGGGCGTAAGACGGTCCAAAGATCTCGCCTATGGTGCGGATGGTTTTGGCCGGTGCCCGTGGGCCACGAGCGCCGAGGACTATGTGCGATATCACGACGATGAGTGGGGTCGGCCGGTTCACGGTGATACCGACATCTTCGAACGGCTCACCCTCGAGGCATTTCAATCGGGGCTGTCGTGGATCACGATCCTGCGCAAGCGAGAAGCCTTCCGCACTGCTTTCGCCCGTTTCGAACCAGCCGCGGTAGCGGCTTTTGGCGTTGCTGATCGAGAACGTTTGCTCGCTGACGTGGGTATCGTGCGGAATCGGGCGAAAATTGATGCAACTATCACCAATGCTGGGGCTCTGCTCGCCCTCCAAGACCAGCATGGTGTGGGGGCTCTAGATGCGCTTTTCTGGTCACATTCACCGAGCCGGAAAGCGCGGCCGTCGACCTTGGCCCAGGTGCCGGCCAGAACGGACGAATCTGTGGCGCTGGCTAAAGCTCTCAAGGCTCGTGGATTCGTCTTCGTAGGCGCTACGACGATGTATGCAGCGATGCAGGCGATGGGTGTTGTGAACGATCATCTCGTGGGTTGTATTGCCCTCGGCGACTAGCAATCACGGCCAATCGTCGGCGTCTTTGGCCCTGCGCGTTTCCCTGCCGGGCCCGCCGATTCGGATCATGGGGCATTTAGGGGGATAATGGTGGAGAAGGCATCCGCCCGGCCAGCGTCGGGCGTACGAATGAAAAGGGGTACCCCATGGCCGCCATGAAGCCACGGACGGGCGACGGTCCGCTCGAGGTCACGAAGGAGGGGCGCGGAATTGTCATGCGCGTCCCGCTTGAAGGGGGTGGCCGACTCGTAGTCGAGCTGACTCCAGATGAAGCTCGTGATCTTGGTGTTCAACTCGCAAAGGTTGTTGGCTGACGGAATTTCCTCACCGTAGACATGACACGATGGCTCCACATAGTCGAATGGCCCCACCCTTTGGGTGGGGCCATTCGACGCATGAGGAGCAGGAGCGGTTGTCTTTGAGGAGCAGCGAGGGTGCGCTCGGATCAGTCGTCGCTTTGACGCACGGCAACCAGTAGGCCGTCGCCGACGGGTAACAGTGAAGCTAGCCAGCGCTCATCGTCCCGAATCGAATTGACCACCGCACGGATTGCAATGGTTTCCGCATCACGCTGGGCAGGGTCGGCAACCTTGTCGTGCCACAACGTGTTGTCGATGGCCATGATTCCGCCGGGTCGCAGTAGACGGGCAGCCTCTTCGACGTACTCGGGATACTCGTCCTTGGCCCCATCGATGTGCATGAGATCGTAGGCACCGTCCGTTAGTCGAGGGAGTACGTCACGGGCTCGCCCCGTGATTAAACGGGCTCGTCCTGGCGCAATTCCGGCTGCGGCGAAGACCTCTCGTGCATGACGCTGGTTTTCCGCCTCGATATCCACGGATGTGAGAACTCCATCCGGGCGCATTCCACGCAGCATCCACACCCCGGATACTCCCGAGCCGGTGCCCACTTCAACGACGTGTTTGGCACCGATTGCAGCGGCCAGTAGCCGCAGGGCAGCGCCCCCACCTGGCTGGATCGGAACACATCCGAGTTCGTCGGCTCGGGCCCGAGCATCGACTAGGACGGAGTCCTCGTTGATGTAGGTTTCAGAGAATTCCCATGAGGCGGCAGTTGCGGCCTGAGCGCGTTCGTTGGCATCCACGTACGCAGGTTATCCGGCCCAACCCTGCGAAGTATCGGGAACCTCCGCCTAAACCCATTCGTTTCTGAGTTTGAGACTCATATCGGGCTCTCAGGGTTTATTCAGGTCTGTGCGCGTTTGGTGACCGACGGTGGAGGGAATCCCAGTTTTGAAAGACCAACACGCAGGGCATATCCGCCCCCCGACTTTGGTCGCCACTACGTCTCACGAGGTGAAGGCACTATGAGCGAGAACAGCCAATGGGATACCAAGACGCCACCGGCGCCGTGGGCCGCACCGTCATGGGATGACGTTGTCCGCGACCACGGTGCGCGAGTCTATCGACTCGCCTACCGCCTTACTGGAAATCAGCACGATGCAGAAGACCTCACCCAAGAGGTCTTTGTGCGCGTGTTCCGCTCACTGTCTCAGTACACCCCCGGAACGTTCGAAGGGTGGTTGCACCGGATTACCACCAACCTGTTCCTAGATTCAGTGCGTCGTAAGGCCAAGATTCGCTTCCAGGAATTGCCCCAAGATGCGGGTGATCGGCTAGCTGGTCGCGAAGTTAACCCACTTGACGCTGTCATGGATCAGACCTATGAGGCCGATATTCAAGCGGCCCTTGACGCGTTACCAGCCGACTTTCGGGTGGCGGTTGTTCTGTGCGATGTCGAAGGGCTGACGTACGAGGAAATCGCCGACATGTTAGACGTCAAACTGGGAACTGTTCGCTCGCGTATCCACCGTGGTCGTGCGCAACTGCGGGAGTCACTTGCACATCGAGTGCCGTCCACCGCTAGTCGACTACCTGCCCGGGAGGCCACGGTATGAGGCATCGATGTTCGCGGTACGACCTCGTAGATCTGGTTGACGGACGGTTGAGCCCGATCGCCACCGAGCAGGTCCATGCTCATGTGGCTTCCTGCGCGCATTGCCGGTCCGCAGTGATTGCCTATCGTGAAGTGTCAGCTCGACTGCGGTCGGTGCGCCCGGCTGAGCCGGCGCCTGACTTTCTACTGCGGTTGGCATCAATTCCAATGGCACAGCAGGTTCCGGCTACGCAGCCCTGCAACGTTTCTTCCCTGGGCGCTTCGGAGGTGGTGAGCCTTGGCGATTATCGCGACGCGCGAGCGGTTTCCCCTCGTCCGCGGTCAGTGAAGATTGGTGGCATCACTGCTATCTCGGTCGCTGGGCTTGTGTGCGTAGCCACCTGGGTCGGTGTGTCCACCAGTGAAGTCGCTGTTAGCGTCCCGAGTATTCGACAGGTTTCGGTTGCGCCCATGATTTCGACCTTCTCGCAGGTGCACAGGCAGTCAACTCAGAGCATCCCATTTGCTAACGCGACGTACGTAGAGACCGACTATCAGACGACACCTCACCGCACATTTCATTTGGTGCCGTGAACGTACGGGCTCGAACGCTGACGGTGGCCAGTGGTCTATTCGTTCTACTCACGTTGGCTGTTTATGCGTTGGGTTCGGTGGATCGAAGCGCGACCGAGCCGAGTCAATTCGCGGGTTGGACTGGGCAGGCTTCGATAGCTGATCAGAATGACATCGCTGCGATGACTCCAGATGACGCTGTGGCGGTTTCCCTATTGGCCAAAGCAGTTCGAGCGGCCGGTGGATTTGCCGAGGCTGGAGTATCCCTTTCTCTACTTGCGACGAATTATCGGTTGATCCGCAATGCGTCGGCTGATGCGGTCGTGGCAGATCGACCATCGCTCGCGGTGGATGTGATCGGGGACAGTGGTCGAACTGTGGCCAGATTCTGGCTGGATGCCCGTACGGGGCTACTGGTGCGAAAAGACAGCATGTCCGCCAACGGCTCGGTCAGTTCAACGCACGAGTTCACCTCACTTGATCTGGTTCGTCCGGCGTTCGCCCTCGCACCGACGAACGCTGACTCGTGGGGGTCGGCAGTTCCGGCGCGACAGGTGACCACATTGCGTCAGTCTGGCTGCGATTGCCCAGACGTGCTTCCAGGTAACCTGTCGCTACTTGAGACTCATGTGTCGAAACATGCAGTCGGCGGGCTCGATAGGGCCGTTCATCAAGTTTTTTCAGACGGTATCGCGGCTGTGTCACTGTTCTTTGTCAGTGGCTCGCTCGCGTCATCTGATGCGCAAGCGCTCACGCGAATTGGCTTTCGCCCCAAGAGCGATACCCAATCATCGATTTGGATTCGTCCGGCGCAAACCTCGAACGACGCATGGACTGCGGTGTGGGAAAACGATGGACGTATCGTTACTGCGATCGTGTCTGGTACTACCGATGATCGACGAAGGTTAGAGATGATTGTGTTCGCGGAGTCCCCGCACATGCGTGTCGACGATCTGTCGTTGGTGGGACGAATGATTCGTGGTTGGCAACGGCTTGTAGGAGTACTCGGATGAAGAAGTTTCTTGTAGGCCTTCTTGTCGCTGGAATTGTGCTGGCAGCTCTGGCATTTGGCGGTGAGCGATTTGCATCTGCTGCGGTGGCTAACCGGATTTCGTCAGCCGTGAGTGAAGCGGTGCCGGGAATTGGGTCGGTGTCGACCTCGATTGAGGACGGGCCAGTGGCTCCTCAGTTGGCAAAGGGAACTCTGTCGCACGTGAAGGTCACCATGAGCGATGTCCCACTGCAAGGGGGCATGGCCTTAAGTAAAGTCGATGTCGATCTCACAAACGTGTCTACGTCGAGTCCGCGAACTGCTGCAACGGTTGTCGCCCATGCGACCCTCACGACTGATCAGATTCAAAAATTGCTGGGGGATGCGTGGAAAGTCACACCTCAGGGTGATTCGCTGAATATCGCTACTACAGGTGCGCTGCCCATCACCGGAACGGTTCAGCCAGTCGTCCAAGAGGGAAAGCTCAACCTCAATCTGACTGGCGTGACCGTCTTGGGAGTGCAAGTTGATCCTGCCAACATCCCGGCGATTATCAAAGACCGTTTGAATGGCCTCACTGCTGGCTTCGGCTCGCTACCGCTCGGGCTCGAACTTTCGACGGTAGCGGTCACACAAGCAGGGGTGGATCTAACAGCGAACGGTGCGAACGTCACACTGGATAACGGCTGAGAAAAACGCCTTCGGTCGAGATTGTGAGACGGCCGCTCGGATTCTCATGGTCTTCACAGGCAAGATGAAGGTTACATAAAACGTCGGAGGACATGATGGTTATGAATCCAGATGGAACGTGGGTTCCAGACCATGGTTTGGAACCACCTGAATCACAGGGAGAGACCATGCCCGACGAGAGCTTTGTACCCCCGGTTGCCGGGAACAATGGCCCACCGCTCATGCCGCCGACGTACGGGTCGCAGGACACCCTTGTTGAGCCTGCAGCCCCTGGGTACTTCGCCGCTCCCGATCCCGCAGCGCGAGTTGTTGGCCCGCCCGCGCCCGAGGCAGTGACGACGGCTTCGCCCGTTAGTTTCGAACCACCGTTTGTATCGCCGGAGCATCAGGCGTCGTCGCCCTATGTGGGCGCGTCCTATGCATCGTCTCCTTACCCCGGAGTGACAGGAAGTGCTGGCTATCAGGCGGCCCCTGAGGCTGTCTACGACGTTCCAGCGACGTCAACGGGACGAACAGGCGCGGGCAAGCTTGTCGCGGTATGCGTCGCCTCCGGTCTCCTTGCAGGTGCACTCGGTGGTGCTGGTGCTTTCGCACTTGCCGATCATCGTCAGCAATCGTCCTCGACGATTTCAGGTGGTGCAGTGCTGCCGCAAACGAATGCTGACTTATCAGCGCGGCCAAGTGGATCCATCGCCTCGGTTGCAGCCGCGGTACTTCCGACCGTGGTGCAGATCGAGGAGCGCAACGCCCAAGGTGGTGGCACGGGTTCCGGATTCGTTGTTCGTCCCGATGGCTACATTCTGACGAACAACCACGTTGTATCAGGCGCCGCCGATGGCGCTGGAACCTTGAGCGTGACTTTCCAGGACGGTACGCAGAAATCAGCAACCATTGTCGGCCGGGATCTGTCGTACGACTTGGCCGTGATCAAGGTCGATGCCACTGGGCTGAAGACGGCAACCCTGGGTAACTCCACAGGTGTCGTGGTGGGTGACAGTTCCATTGCAATCGGTTCGCCCCTTGGGTTGGAGGGCACCGTGACTTCCGGGATTGTGTCCGCTCTTAACCGACCAGTGACGGCCGGTGGTAGCGGTGAATCGTCCTACATCAGCGCAATTCAAACCGATGCGGCGATCAATCCGGGCAACTCCGGTGGCCCACTGGTCGACGCACAGGGCAAAGTGATCGGGGTTAACTCCGCGATCGCCTCGCTTGGCCAGGGCCAAGCCGGTGGGCAGAGCGGTTCGATTGGCCTTGGCTTTGCCATCCCGATCAATCAGGCAAAGCGGGTTGCTGACGAAATCATTGCCACCGGGTCTGCCACACATCCGATTATCGGAGTTTCGGTTGACATGACCTATGCAGGCTCGGGGGCGCAAATCACTGAGGTCACCCCGAATGGTCCGGCCGCCGCGGCTGGACTCAAGCCCGGAGATGTCATCACCAAAGTTGATGGTCAGGCCGTAGCAAACGCGACCGAGATGATCGTCGCGGTCCGTTCCCGTGCACCTGGTGAGACGGTTTCGCTCACGGCCACCAGCGGCGGAAACTCCAGAGAAGTGCGACTGACCTTGGGTTCAGATTCAACGACCGGCTGATCTTCGTCTTGTGCGCCCTGACCCAACCGGGTCAGGGCGCACAAGACGAAGTGATGACCGAGCGCGTAGTCTAGGGGTCTAGCGGCTAGTTCAGCTGTCCGCTAGGAATGGGCTCGATGTTTCACTAACGTGCGATGGGAGGGATCATGCTGGACGTTGGCATGGGCGAGTTCCTCGTCATCGCCGTGATCGCCGTGATCATCCTGGGCCCTGATCGTCTACCCAAGGCCATCGCTGATGTGACTCGCTGGATCCGGATGCTTCGTGATCAGGCCGCTGGTGCGCGCCGCGACATCGCCGCAGCCGCCGACTTAGATCCAAACTTCACCGATGAAATCAAGCAGTCGATGAAGGATCTTTCTGAGCTTCATCCGCGTCGGTTAGCCTCGTCTATTCTCAGCGATGCTGAGCCGGCCACTGCTATCAAGCCGCAATCGGCCAAGTCACCGTCTGATTCGGTGATTTTCGATTCGGACGCTACCTAAGCCGCTGAGGAAAACTACCGCCCAGCGGGCGTTAGTCCCAGTGACATACCCGCTAATCCTCGGGCACGCTGTGAGAGCTTGGCGGCCAACTCACGAAGAACTGTTGCCGCGGGCGAGTCTGGATCACTGAGTACGAGTGGTGATCCGTTGTCGCCGCCCTCGCGCAGCCGCACATCGAACGGGATGTTTCCCAATACGGCAATATCGTTGCCCAACTCAGCGCTCAACGTAGCCGCCACGGTTGCGCCACCACCTGAGCCGAATAGGTCCATTGGCTCTCCGCAGTGTGGGCACGGGAACGCGCTCATGTTTTCAATGACGCCGGCCACTCGCTGATTTGTCTGTTGAGCCATCATGCCGGCACGGATCGCTACTTCAGCTGCAGCGGTTTGCGGGGTTGTGACGATGATGAGTTCGGCATTGGGTAGTAGTTGTGCAACCGAGATCGCCACGTCGCCAGTGCCGGGTGGGAGATCGAGCAGCAGGACGTCGAGGTCGCCCCACCACACGTCAGCGAGGAACTGCTGAAGTGCTCGGTGCAGCATTGGTCCGCGGAAGGCAACGGGTTGAGATACGCCGCCGGGCTTGAAGGGCCGCATGGAAATGATGCGAACCCCATGGGCCTGGGGCGGCATGATCATGCCTTCAACCATCGTTGGCGCGTCCGTGGCACCCATGATGCCGGGGATGGAGTGGCCGTAGATATCGGCGTCGACGATGCCGACAGATAATCCCTGTGCTGCCATCGCCGCGGCCAGGTTGGCGGTGACAGATGACTTACCGACTCCACCCTTACCCGATGCAATCGCGTACACCCTGGTCAGGTTGCCTGGCTGCGTGAAAACGATTTCGCGCTCGTTGTGTCCAACGAGGGAGGCGCGCATTGCCTTGCGCTGCTCCTCGTTCATGACGTCGAGCTCAACCTCAACACTGGTGATTCCCGGGACGGCCGATACTGCGTCGGTGACTCGGTTCGTGATTGTCTCGCGCATCGGGCAGCCTGAAATCGTCAGGTAAACAGCGATTTTAGCTACGCCATCGTGGACTTCGCGAGACTTAACCATGCCAAGTTCGGTGATAGGCCGGTGAATCTCCGGGTCTTCAACTTTGGCAAGGGCAGCGTCAATGAGTTCGAGCAGGGTTTCCGACATGCTCCGATGTTACGCGAGATCAGGAGCGCGGCTCATCGCCGGTATCGCCAGTAGGGTCGATTTGCTTCGCGGACCCGCCCGACTCGAGGGTCGCATCATGGTCGACGGGCGTGTCGTGATGGCGATCCTTCTTTTTCTTCTTCTTGGTTTCGCGCTCATCAAGTTCTTCAATGATGTCGCGAAGTTCGCCACGAATGTAATCGCGAGTGGCCACCTCGCCGAGGGCCATTCGAAGAGAGGCAATCTCACGCATCAGATACTCGGTGTCCGCAATCAGTCGCTCGGTATTCGAGCGATCGTCTTGGTACTGGATGCGGTCGCGGTCGGACTGACGGTTCTGTGAAAGCAAGATCAGTGGTGCGGCATACGAGGCCTGAAGCGAAAGTAAGAGTGTCAGGCCAATGAATGGCCACTCATCAAACCGTAGGTTTGTTGGTCCAAGGGTGTTCCAGAGCACCCAGAACGCCACGAAGGCCGACATGTAACCGATGAATCGCCATGATCCGAGAAACCGAGCGATCCGTTCGGAAAGCCGGCCCACAGCCTCTTGGTCGACCGATGGGCGCAGCGACAGCCCGCGTTCCATCGGCTGGTCCAAACGTGGACCACGGTTGTTTTCACGTGCCATCTCACACCTCCCGTTCGTCCTCGGTGTCGTCCACGTCGAGGTCGTCATCCTCGCCGTCGAGGACGTCTAGGGAATCCTCATCTCGCCAGTTCTCCGGCAGCATGTGGTCGATGACATCGTCAACTGTGACCGCGCCTAGGAGATGGTCGTCCTCATCTACAACTGGAAGCGCCACCAGATTGTACGTCGCGAAGTAACGAGTCACCTGAGTCAACGGTGCCTGCGGCCCAATCGGCTCGAGGGTGTCGTCGAGGACGGCCGAGACCAACGTCGATGGTGGTTCACGTAGAAGGCGCTGGAAGTGCGCAACCCCTAAGTAACGTCCGGTCGGTGTTTCAAAGGGTGGGCGAACTACATAAACCTGTGCGGCAAGAGCTGGCGGAAGGTCTGCGTCCCTGATTCGAGCAAGGGCATCTGCGACAGTCGAATCCGGTGGCAGGATGACTGGTTCGGGCGTCATCATTCCACCCGCGGTGTAGTCGTCGTAGCGCAGAAGTCGTCGGAGATCTTCGGCTTCCTCCGGTTCAACGAGCGAAAGTAAGGCTTCGGCTTGCTCGGGTGGGAGTTCAGAGAGCAGGTCGGCCGCGTCGTCCGGATCCATTTCTTCAAGGATGTCAGCGGCGCGCTCACCGCCAAGCGAGGCAAGAATCTCGATTCGGTCGTCCTCTGGAAGTTCCTCGAGGACGTCGGCGAGCTTTTCATCGTCGAGCGCGATAGCGAGTTCCTGACGACGCTTCGGGGTGAGCTCGTGCATCACGTTGGCGAGGTCGGCGGCGCGCAGATTTTCCACTGTTGCCAGCAGGCTGTCGACGCCCTGCTGAGGGTCGTGCAGTGAAAGCCCAGACACGGCATTCCAATTGACGGTGAGCGTTTCACCGCGCCGACGCAGTCCCTTGCCCGGCTTTCGAACGAAAATGCGCGAAACGGCCCAATCGCGGGTGCGTTCTTGCATGATCGCGACATCTTGAACCGTGACCACCTCGTCGGTTTCTAACAGCGTTACTCGACGATCAAGCAGCTCACTCATGACGAGGGTTTCACCACTGCGCTGTTCGAAGCGCCGGATGTTAAGCAACCCCGTCGTGACCACCGCACCGGCGTCGATGCTTGTTACCCGCGTCATCGGGCAGAAGATTCGTCGGCGTGGCTGCACCTCGATGACAAGCCCCAAAACGCGAGGGGCATTCGCACCGTGTCGAAGGGTCACGACGACGTCGCGCACCTTACCGACTTGGTCTCCGCGTGGGTCGAAGGCCGCAATACCGGCAAGGCGCGCTACGAACACTCGGGTCGGCGCTCCGCTCATGTGCTCAGAGTATCGGGCCGGTGACCTCTGGCCGACTCAGTTTCACTCGCGGCGTCTGTTCGAATCTGGTGCAACTGGTTGGATGGCGTTATGAGTGAGCGACACGGCAATGCGTTGGGGCGACCGCCCCTTGGTGACATGGTCACTCTTGGCATCGCTGTCGCCGCCATTTCAACGAGTGCACCTTTGATTGCGGCAACTGCAACACCGGCCCTAGCGATCTCCTTTTACCGGTGCCTGTTTGGAAGTGCGGCCACCGCGCCGTGGGCGTGGTTTCGACATAGGAACGAATGGAATGGGCTGTCTCGTCCCGAGTTGCGGGGTGCGGCATTGGCCGGGCTCCTACTCGCCTTGCATTTCGCGACGTGGATATCGAGTTTGCGGTACACATCTGTGGCGTCATCTACCGCTCTGGTCTCGACTCAGCCAATCTGGGCCGCCCTGATGGCTCGACGGGCAGGTGTCACTATCGACCGCAAAGTGTGGCTCGGGATCACGGTGGCACTTGTTGGGGTTGTCATTTTGACCGGAATTGATTTTGTTCTTGAACCACGCGCGTTGGTTGGGGATGCACTCGCTCTCGCCGGCGGTGTTTTCTCCGCGGCATACGTGACTGCGGGGGAGCGGGTTCGTCAAACCGTGTCGAACCCGGTTTATACGACGATCGTTTACGCGATGTCCGCCGCCGTGCTGCTCATCTTGTGTGGGGTCTTCCGAACGCCGATGTCGGGCTATGGCGCAAGCGGGTGGTGGACGATCATCGCGCTGACGATCGGCGCACAGCTTCTCGGCCACACCTTGATCAACCGCGTACTGAAGACCACATCGGCCACGTTTAGCAGTCTTGCAATTTTGCTTGAAATGCCAGGGGCAGTGCTTGTCGCTGCGATCTGGCTCGGTCAGGTGCCGCCACTGTCCATCGTGCCGGCGGTGATGTTGCTGTTCCTAGGTCTTGTCTTGGTGATCAGAGGCAGTTCCAGCGAGCAGCTAGTGGAATCCCCGCCCGTCTAATCGACGCTGATCTCACTAAGCGATTTAGCCGCGCTGTGAAGTTGCGCACAAAGCTTCCGTCAACACTAGTGTTGGACGATAGTCTTGGCTCCATGACTGAGCCCTCGCGCGAATGGCGCGCCCGCCGATCAAATCTTGCCGTTCCGGGTAGTAATCCGAAGATGTTGGACAAGGCCAAGGGCCTTGCGGCCGATCAGGTCTTCTTGGACCTAGAGGATTCGGTGGCCCCGATCGCTAAGGCCGATGCGCGCAAGAACATTGTCGCTGCCCTCAATGAGGGTGGTTACGGCAACAAGATTCGAACCGTGCGAGTAAACGACTGGACAACCTCGTGGACGTACCGGGACGTCGTTGAGGTTGTCGAGAATGCCGGGCACAACCTCGACTGCATCATGCTTCCCAAGGTTCAAAACGCTGGCCAGATTGATGCGCTCGATCTTCTGCTTACGCAGATTGAGCGGACGATGGGTCTTGAAGTCGGTCGAATCGGTATTGAGGCTCAGATCGAGAATGCCGCTGGCCTCAACAATGTCAACGACATTGCCGCAGCGTCATCACGCATTGAAACGATCATTTTTGGTCCGGCCGACTTTATGGCGAGTATCAACATGAAGACCTTGGTCGTTGGCGAGCAGCCACCCGGTTACACCGAAGGCGATGCATACCACTACATCTTGATGCGGATCCTGATGGCGGCACGGGCAAACAACAAGGCCGCCATCGACGGTCCGTATCTCCAGATTCGTGACCCGGAGGGGTACCGCCGCGTGTCTGAGCGCTCGGCCGCGCTCGGATTCGACGGCAAGTGGGTATTGCACCCCGATCAGATCTCAATCGCGAACGAGGTCTTCTCCCCGCGGCAGGAGGATTACGACCACGCAGAGCTCATTCTTGATGCCTACGACTACTACTCCTCGGCTGCCGGGGGTGGCAAAGGTGCAGTGATGCTCGGCGACGAAATGATCGACGAAGCTAGCCGCAAGATGGCCCTCGTGGTGAGTTCCAAGGGTCGGGCCGCGGGAATGCAACGCACCCACAGTTTCGAACCACCGCAGGACTAGTTTCCTCAGAGGAAATCATGCGCGCGGGCTATTCGACCTGCGCAAACGCCGACCTTGGTAGACACTTTTGGCTACGGGGCTAACGAGAGGATCGACCATGGGCCACTTGGCTCACACCGAAGGATTGACCGACATTCAGGGCGAGATCCTGGCTGCAGTTCATGAGTTCGTTGAGAAGGAAATCATTCCTAACGCGCAAGAGCTTGAGCATGCAGATGAGTACCCGACCGAGATCGTCGAGCAGCTCAAGGCCATGGGCGTTTTTGGGCTGATGATTCCTGAAGAATATGGCGGCCTCGGCGAGTCACTGCTCACGTACGCCCTCGCGATCGAAGAGATCGCGCGCGGTTGGATGAGTGTGAGCGGCATCGTTAACACGCACTTCATCGTCGCGTACATGTTGATGCACCACGGCACTGACGAGCAGAAGGAATACTTCTTGCCGAAGATGGCCGCGGGCGATGTCCGTGGCGCCTTCTCGATGTCCGAGCCGCACTGCGGCTCCGATGTCGCAGCAATTCGTTCCAAGGCCGTGCGTGATGGTGACGACTACATTCTGACTGGCCAAAAGATGTGGCTGACGAATGGTGGATCGTCGAATCTCGTGGCCGTGCTTGTGCGGACCGATGATGAATCAGCCCCCGAGTCCAGCGTCTACAAGAAGATGACGACCTTCCTCGTTGAGAAGCCCTCGGGTTTTGGTGAAGTCCTTCCAGGCCTGACGGTGCCGGGCAAGATCGAGAAGATGGGCTACAAGGGCGTCGACACCACCGAACTGGTCATGGACGGTCTTCGGATTCCGTCCAATCGAATTCTGGGTGGAACGACAGGTCGCGGCTTCTATCAGATGATGGATGGCGTTGAAGTTGGTCGAGTCAACGTGGCGGCGCGTGCATGTGGTGTGGCGCTGCGCGCATTCGAACTCGGTATCGACTACGCACAGCAGCGCGAAACCTTCGGCAAGAAGATTGCTGAGCATCAGGCTGTTCAATTCCGCCTTGCTGACATGGCTGTGAAGGTTGAAGCCGCTCACCAGATGATGGTGCGGGCAGCGCGCAAGAAAGACGCAGGCGAGCGTAACGACCTCGAGTCCGGTATGGCCAAGTACCTAGCGAGTGAGTACTGCAAGGAAGTTGTTGAAGACTCCTTCCGTATTCACGGTGGCTATGGCTATGCGAAGGAATACGAAATCGAGCGCCTCTACCGTGAAGCTCCGATGCTCATGATCGGTGAGGGGACAGCTGATATCCAGCGCATGATCATTGGTCGTCGACTGCTTGAGGATTACAAGCGTCCGTAGTCTGCGAAAAGGGGCACGCAGAGTTGTGACGATCGCGGATTTCGACCAGATCCAGGACTTGAGCGCGCTGTTTGCTCGGCAAGCTCAGGCGATGGCCGTCAACGGTTCTTCTGTCTACGAGGATTTGTGCCGTTCGACATCACTTGAGTTGAGTAGACCAGGCTTGCTGAGCGAAATTCTCAACCCGTGGATGCGCAGTCGTGTCGGAGACATGGTGCCGCTACGGATTCTGGGTGCCGCACATCGCCATGTGCTGGAACGTAAAGCGCCGGTTCTCGCACTGTTCTTTCCGACTGTTGGGGGCGTTGTCCCGCAGGATGGCCGTTCTCGACAGATGTGCTTTGAGGCGTTCGTCGCGGTCCTAGATGAGCATCGCGATAGATTGCCCGAGCTGTTGATCGGGCCGCCGCAGACCAACGAAATCGCGAGGGCCGCAGCTCTGGTTGGTGTATTGCACATGGTGAGTGCGCAATGGGACCTACCCATTCGACTTCATGAACTCGGTACGAGTGCTGGACTACACCTTCGTGCAGATCACATGCGGATTACCGGGTCGGGCCATGACGTAGGCCCGGTTGATTCTCCCGTCCAGTTACAGGACGCCTGGATCGACATGGACGCGACGTTGGCGAGACCGAATGTCATTGAACGGGTTGGCGTTGATCGTGACCCCATCGATGTGACGACTCCCGAAGGGCGTCTTCATCTAACGTCGTTCGTCTGGCCGGATCAATTGGATCGATACGAGCGGCTGCGTGGTGCCTGGAACTTGGTCGACGCGGTGCCTGTCGACCTCAAGTCTGGCGATGTGATCGACCATGTTCGATCGCTACGACTGCGCGAAGGCTCAGCCTTGGTGGTGTGGCATTCGTCGGTATGGATGTATCTCAGTGAGGCGCAGCGAGCGGAGTTCGACACGCTCATCGCTGGGCTGGCGCTCACTGCGTCTGCGAATAGTCCGCTGATTGAAGTGTCCCGTGAATTTAGGCAAAGTCGGGTCGGGTCGTCGTTTCCAGTCGTCATTCGCTCGTGGCCGATGCTTAGCCACATTGATGCGCCCGCTGGTGAATCGGTGGTGCTCGGGGATAGCCCGGCGCAGGGCTTGCCGGTGACATGGTCCACTCCGCACGTAAGTGGCGAGGTGTAGATCTTCCACGCTGACGGCGCGGTTGCTAGAGTCTGGCTATCACCTGATAGGTGCACCATGGCTGTCAAGGAAGAGGTACCGACGTGGTTGATCAGCTACCTGCCCGCGCCCGGGTTGTCATCGTCGGTGGTGGTGTTATCGGCTGTTCGGTGGCCTATCACCTCACCAAGCTCGGTGTCACTGATGTGGTGCTCTTGGAAAAACATGAGCTCACCGCGGGCACCACTTGGCATGCCGCGGGGCTCATCACCAGTGCCGGTTACCACACCGAAACCTCACTATGGATGTCGCGATACTCCCGCGATCTCTACTCGCGGCTAGAGGCAGAAACGGGTCATTCCACGGGCTTTCGTCCCGTGGGGCATATTCACATTGCCTGCGACGAGCCGCATCTGGAGAGCATCGTCCGCGAGCGGGACTTCCAGGTTGGCTACGGCGTCCCCAATGAGTTGATCTCGGCGGCCGAAGTTGCGACGTTGTTCCCACTGCTCAAGACCGATGACATTCTCGGAGCCTCATACGTCGTGGACGAGGGTCGGGCTGATCCTGTCGGTGTCGCGACTGCGCTTGCCAAGGGCGCAAAGCAAGGTGGGGCAACGGTTCTCGAAGGAATCACCGTCGTCGGATTCATCAAGAACGGCCGACGCGTCACTGGGGTCAAGACCGATCAGGGTGATATCGAATGTGAACATGTTGTGATCGCTGCGGGTCTATGGAGTCGACAACTCGCACAAGCGGCCGGAGTGGATCTACCTCTGCAAGCAGCGGAGCATTACTACTTGCTGACTGAGCCGATTGATGGGGTGAATCGCGATCTGCCGATCATCGAAGATCCGGGTTCCTACGGCTACTTCCGTGAAGAGGGTGGTGGGCTGCTCGTCGGACTCTTCGAGCCCGTGGGTAAGGCCTGGCATCCGGAAGGTGCGCCGAATGAGTTTGCCTTCGGCACGATTCCACCCGACTACGAACGGGTTACGCCATTTCTCGATAACGCGATGGAACGCATTCCAAGCCTTGCGACGGCCGGTATTCGCACGTTCTTCTGTGGTCCGGAGAGTTTCACCCACGACGTGATGCCGATGGTGGGTCCAGTGCCAGAGGTCGACGGTATGTGGGCAGCTGCTGGCTTGAACTCCGTTGGCATCCTGTCCGGTGGCGGTATCGGAAGTGCGCTGGCGTCTTGGATTGTTGATGGTGTCGCGCCAGTTGATATGGCCAGGTATCACGTCGAGCGTGCGCTGCCATTTGAGAACACCCTTCGCTTCCGCACTGAGCGCACTGTCGAGCAACTTGGTGTGCTGTTCGGTGATGGTGGATTTCCGAACTTCCAAAACCAGACCGCGCGCAATATTCGACGCACACCACTTCACGAGGTGTGGACAGCGAAGGGTGCGAAGTTCGCGTGCTCACATGGTTGGGAGTACCCTGAGTGGTTTTCGCCGACGGGGGTGATCCCCGAAGAGCATCATTCGTGGGATCTGGGCGAGCATCGCGTTTGGGTTGCCGAGGAGCATCGCACAATCCGTGAAAACGTTGGTGTCATTGACATGACACTGATGTCAAAGTTCCTCGTGCAAGGTCCGAATGCGGCGGATGTTCTTGATCGCCTTAGTGCGAATGATGTCGCAGGCGAGATCGGACGCGTCGTCTACACGCAGTGGTTGAACGATGCGGGCGGAATCGAAGCCGATCTAACCGTGACACGGTTAGAAGCGGACGAATTCCTTGTCGTCGTTTCCGATATCACCCACCGTCGTGTTGAGAAGATGGTGCGAGACGAAGTGCGCGCTGACGAATTCGCTGTGATCACAGATGTCACAGCTGGCTACACGCTCCTGACAGTTCAGGGGCCGAAGTCGCGAGAGCTGCTCACTCGGGTGGGCCCAGATGACTTGTCAGAGTTGGCATTTCCGTATCTCACCGCACAGTACATCGAGGTCGGATACTCGCGGGTTTTGGCGCTGCGGGTGACGTATGTAGGCGAGCTAGGGTTTGAGCTCTACGTGCCGTCGGATCAAGCAGTGTCGGTGTGGGAGACCTTAGAGGCAGCAGGGGATGATCTCGGCCTCAAGCCTGTGGGCCTCAGCGCGATGAATTCGCTTCGCTTGGAGAAGGGTTATCGCGACTACGCGGTCGACATCGAAAACACCGATACGCCAGTTTCGGCTGGGCTGGCTTTTGCGGTCGCGTGGGACAAGCCCACGGAGTTCCGCGGTAAGCAGGCTCTGAGTAAGTTGCGCAGCGATAAGAGCAGCCGGATCGTGTCGATTCGCATCGATGATGCTGAGCCACTTCTTTGGGGTTCCGAAGGTGTCTATAAGGACGGCCAGTGGGTCGGCTACGTGTTGGCTGGTGCGTTCGGACACACGCTCGGAACCTCTGTCGGTCTCGCAATCATCGACCATGCCGATGGAGTGACCGCCGACTGGTTAGGAAGCGGCGGCTTCACGGTGACTATCGCTGGCACCTCATATCCGGCAACCCTGTCACTGCGTCCGTTCTACGACCCTGACCGCACCCGCGTTTCTGGTTAAGCCACACCTAAGGATCTGGTTGCTATGGCAGTACCAACGCGTGCTCGAATCGTGATCGTCGGCGGGGGCGTCATTGGTGCGTCGATTGCCTATCACCTGACAAAGCTTGGCGTGAAAGACGTGGTTCTACTTGAAAAGAATGAACTGACCTCGGGTACCACGTGGCATGCAGCTGGGCTCATTACCAGCGGTGGGTACCACACTGAATCTTCGTTGTGGATCGCCCGGTATTCGCGCGATTTGTATTCTCGGCTTGAAGCTGAAACGGGTCACTCAACGGGCTTTCGACCGGTTGGTCATATTGTCACTGCGTGTACGCCACATCACCTGGAACTTATTCGGCGCGAACGTGATTTTCAGATCCACTTCGGGGTGCCTAACGAACTGATTTCTGCCCGTGAAGTTGGCGAACTCTTCCCACTGGCAAAGACAGACGACATCTTGGAAGCCTCCTATGTCGTCGACGAGGGACGCGCGGATCCCGTTGGTATCACAGTTTCTTTGGCCAAGGGAGCCAAAGCTGGCGGTGCGACCATCGTCGAAGGGGTGACTGTTACCGGATTCGTTCGAGACGGACGACGTGTCACTGGGGTCATCACCGATCAGGGCGAGATCGAATGCGAAACCGTAGTTCTGGCCGCTGGGCTGTGGACGCGTCAGCTCGCCGCCGCAATCAACGTGCAGGTGCCACTGCAGGCGGCCGAGCACTACTACATACTCACTGAGCCCATCGACGGCGTTCATCGCGATCTGCCGATCATTGAAGACCCGACCTCGTTCGGTTACTACCGCGAGGAAGCCGGTGGTCTGATGTGCGGAATCTTTGAGCCGGATGCGGCTGCTTGGTATCCGCAGGGTGCTCCGACAGAGTTTGCTTTCGGCACGATCCCACCGGATTACGACCGAGTGATGCCATTTATGGATGCCGCGATGGAGCGGATCCCAGCTCTGCAAACCGCAGGCATCCGTACGTTCTTCTGTGGGCCGGAGAGCTTCACTCACGACAACACTCCGATGCTCGGGCCAGTACCCGAACTTGACGGTATGTACGTTGCTGCCGGAATGAACTCGATGGGCATCATGTGTGCCGGCGGGATGGGTAGCGTCATGGCGTCGTGGATTATTGATGGGGTTGCCCCACTAGATCTCGTTTCACATGCGGTGGATCGAACTGTGCCATTTGAGAACACGTTGAAATTCCGGGCTGAGCGTGTCACCGAGCAGGTTGGTCTGTGGGTTGCCCCGTCTTTCCCCACGTTCGAGCAGCGAACGGCACGCAACATTCGTCGAAGTCCGCTGCACGATGTGTGGAAGGCCCGCGGTGCGCATTTTTCCATGGGTCATGGCTGGGAGCTGCCCGACTGGTTCTCACCCACGGGTGAAATCCCGGAGATTCCATGGACTTTTGGACGTGGCGAGTGGTCGCCCTTCGTTGCGGATGAACATCGTGCAGTTCGCGAGGCGGTTGGTATCGGCGACGTAACGTCGATGTCGAAGTTCTACGTACAAGGTCCGGACGCAGCAGCGGTGCTCGAGCGATTGAGTGCGAATGCTGTTGCCGGCGATGTCGGGCGCATTGTCTATACCCAGTGGTTGAATCCGGCCGGTGGCATTGAAGCCGATCTCACGATCACGCGGCTAGCGCCGGAAAAGTTCATGATTGCGGTGTCGGATATTTCGCATCGTCGTGTTGAGTCGATGATCCGACGACAGTTGGACACAGGTGAACGAGTCATCGTCACCGACGTCACCACGACGATGGCGCTGCTGACTGTTCAGGGCCCACTATCGCGCGAACTGATGAGCCGAGTGTCACCCGATGAGCTGTCCGAGGATGCGTTCCCGTATCTGACGGCTCGAGAGATTGAGATCGGATATTCGAGGGTGCTCGCACTTCGAGTGACGTATCTCGGTGAGCTCGGGTTTGAGCTGTACATCCCTTGGGATCAAGCGGTTTCGGTTTGGAAGGTGCTGGACGAGGCTGGTGCTGAGTTTGGGATGCGACCAATCGGGCTGGCGGCAATGGAAAGCCTGCGCCTGGAAAAGGGTTTCCGCGAGTACGCAGTTGATATTGAAAACACCGATACTCCTGTCAGCGCTGGCCTCGCGTTTGCCGTTTCTTGGGATAAGCCAGGCGGATTCGTTGGACGTGAGGCTCTTCTCGCGCACCGCGGGCAGTACCCGTCGCGACTTGTGTCGATCCTGCTCGACTCGGCTGAGCCAATGCTCCACGGCTCGGAGCCGGTTTATCGCAACGACGAGTACGTGGGCTACGTGAATGCGGGGGCATTCGGCCACACCCTGGGCGCTGCGGTTGGGCTCGCCTCACTCGACAAGTCTGATGGGGTAACCGCGGAGTGGTTGACCTCGGGCGAATTCGAAGTTGCTGTGGCCGGCAGGCGCTACAAGGCCGCGGTGTCGATCAGGCCGTTCTACGATCCCGATCGAACTCGCGTGCGCGGTTAGCAAACACCTGTTTCCCGCTTATCGATTGTCATGGCAGGATCGAGATGTGAATTCGCAGGACACCTTCGATGGCATGCCCACCCGACTTTTTACCTGCACGCCAACCAAGTTAGTTACGTGGTCGGACTGTCCTCGTCGATACCGATTCACCTATCTTGACCGCAAAGCCAAGGGCGCGCCCTGGGCGCATAACTCGGTGGGCGCAAGCGTTCACAACGCCCTACGTGATTGGTTTGTTGCCGAGCCGCAAGCTCGCACTCTTGATTACGCCGTTGAGCGCGTTGAAAAGGGTTGGATCAATGAGGGCTTCCGTGATGGCGAGCAGTCCCGCGAGTGGCGAGCGAGGGCCACCGATATGACTGTCGACTACCTGCGTGAGCAAGATGTGCAGGCTGACCCGGCCGGTATCGAGCGGACGGTGTCCACGGCCACGCACGGCATGGCGTTATCTGGTCGAGTCGACCGCATTGATCTACGCGATAGTTCTGACGGTGGCCAAGAGCTCGTGATCGTCGATTACAAGACAGGGCGCAGACCACTCGACGACAACGATGCGCGCACGTCACTTGCGCTGGCCGTCTATGTGGTCGCCGCATCGACGACCTTGCGCCAACGATCGCGTCGAGTCGAGCTGCATCACCTTCCGTCGAAAAGTGTTGCGACCTTCGAGCATTCACCGCAAACCCTTGAACGTCATCTCGGTAGAGCCGAACAGATCGCTAATGAAGCGGCCGCTGCGACCGAGACGTGGAAGGGACGGCTCAGCGTTAGGGCGCAGGATGCGGCCGATGGTGATGCAGACGCGATCACAGCGATTGACGAGGTGTTCCCAGCGAATCCGGGAATGATGTGCGCGTGGTGTGATTTTCGGCGATGGTGCCCGAGCGGTCAGGATGCTTCAGAGGTGTTGCAGCCGTGGGACGGCCTGGCCCGAACTGCGAATGAAGAGGGCGCAGATTAGGGAAGTTTTGCCCGAACCAACGAACCAGGTAGATCGTGAGTGATCACCACTTCGCTGCATAGGGCTTGAATGATCGCCAAGCCCCGGCCGCCGTCGTCAATGTCATGTGATGTGTCAGCGGACGACTCAGCTGCTGCGAACAACGTTGTGACCGACAGCGCCGGTGTCCACTGGCCGTCATCTTTACATTCCAAACACACAGTCGGGTCACCATTGACGACATCGGCAGCGGCTTGCAGCTGAACATGACCCGAGCCGTGCCTGATCGCATTGCTCACCAGCTCAGTTGTTACCAGGAGGGCATCATCTAAGCGGGTCGCGAGAACAGCAACGTCCGCACCAGACCATGCCGCGACGAGGAACTCGCGGATCGCATTTCTTGCCTGGGGTGCGGACATTGGCTCGGGGGTTAGGTCGAGCGAAAGTGTCGTCACCATAACTCTCTACCCCCTTTGTTTAGATTCCACACCCGATCTAACAGATTTTAATGAGCGGAACTCGGGTGGCCTAACGAGAGAAAAGCTCGTTCCACGCTTCGGCAGTGGCCAGCGGGTTCTCCGCATTCGGTGAATGTGCCGCATTCGGTATGACAACAGGGGAGACCCCCAGCGCCGCTGCGACCTGATCT
>Ga0194051_1000303_pt1 | contig 28840 bp, 24 predicted proteins | sample SepL2320m_MetaG_FD_161275 | JGI IMG/M metagenome (GOLD analysis project Ga0194051, IMG submission 161275) | Anoxic zone freshwater microbial communities from boreal shield lake in IISD Experimental Lakes Area, Ontario, Canada - Sep2016-L239-20m | ecosystem: Environmental > Aquatic > Freshwater >... | reverse complement strand
GAGATGACTGTCGAAGAAAGTTCTGATGGTGATTCCGCCGATTCCAAACCTGAAAAAGTTCCTCTGCCAGAGGCTTCTACTTCCGAGGAACAATCCGCGAAGGAACATGCAGTTACTCTCGCCGCAATCCTTGAGGCCCGCGGTGCACTTGCTCGGCTTGAGTTTGAAACAGCCAGACGTGTACTTGAAGTAGCAATCAAAAAAACCGACGGGGAATCCGCCGAGCGGCTGAATCGTTACCTGACGCTCACTCACTACGCGGAAGGGTTTCAAGATCACAAGCGAGAGGCGCTTGCGAGCGTGATTGTCGGCCATGAATACGAGGTTGGAAAACAGCGAATAGGAATCGTTGAATATAGTGATGACACACTCGTGATTCGTGCTGCGGGTGGAAATAAGACGTTTAAATCAGACGCGATCCCAGCGGGAATTGTTATGGCGATTGTGACTACTTGGTACGATGAAAATCCGGCCAATATGCTATTTCTGGGGGCCTATCAGTTGTCACGACCAGACCCCAAAGTTGACGAGGCTCGAACGTGCTGGGAAAAGGCTGCTCGCGAAGGCGCAGAAGCAAAAGATCTTCTTCCGCTGCTCGATGAAGATTTTTCGACCGGCGAGTAGTTTCTGAATTTTTCCAACAACTGTTAATAGATGTCCTGCAGAATTCGTTCGAGTTCATCCTGCACCAGCACTACAGGATTTCCGCTCATACTCGATCCAGACGAATTTGCAGCCAACCATTCTATTCGGTCGGCTCGTAGTCCGAGATGGGATAACCGCGCCGTAACGCCACACTCCCCAACGAGCTGAGTCATTCGTTCGACAAATCGGTCGGCACAGACGCAATCGTTTCCACCGCCATTCGGATTGATCGCGCGCTCAAGGAGAGCAAAATCAACCTGGCAGACTTTTCTATTGGTCGCGAGTGCTATTGGTAACAACACTGCGCACGCTTTCCCGTGAGGCGTGCCACACTCAACCCCTAATGCAGCTGCGATACCGTGTGCCATTCCCAGACCTGAGTGAGCCAGCGCGATTCCAGAGACCAGCGCCGCCTGACTCATCGCCTCCCATGCGGGTTTATCTGATCCATCTGCAATAACGCGGGGCAACGATCGTACCGCAGCAGGAAGGACGTCTAGCACAAGCGCTCTGACAAGCGGTCGCCGAACTCTGCAGACAAAAGCCTCGATCAGCTGCGTTATTGCATCAAGCCCTGAGCACTTTGTCACTTCAACTGGACAGCCAACGCACAATTGCGGGTCAATCAATGCCACTCGGGGAATCATCAACGGGCTGCGAAGACTCTTTTTAAATCGACGCAGCGAACACGATATGACAGCATTCCGAGTCGCCTCTGCACCAGTGCCTGCGGTGGTTGGAATAGCAATCAAAGGAAGTGGTTCGCGATCGATCGTATATCCCTTGCCCACTCCTTCGAGATATCCAATGACGGTATCTTCCCAGTCGATTTCCTTTAGGTTGTTTAATCGCTCAGGCGTGAGAGTCGTGATCAGACAAGCAAGTGCCTTGCCAAAATCAATCGTTGAACCACCTCCAATCGCAACAACGACCACTCCGTCAGTTGATCTTTGATAAAGCTGCCGAAGACTTTCTGCAACGGCCGACACACTCGGCTCGGCGGTGACTCTTTTGATTGTTTCAACTGGAATACCTGCCGCCAGACAAAGATCATTCAGACGAGTGAATGTTCCTGTTTGATCAAGACTTTCTCCACCGCGCACAAGCCAGACACGGCTTCCAAGTGCGGCAACCCAAGAAGAGACGTCGCCAAAGCGACCCCATCCAAACTGAACAGTTCTGGGAATAGACAACTCCCACGCGTCAACTCCTTCTGGCTCCATCGTGCACCCTCTCTCAAGAATTCCAGTTTTCCCTGCAAACGTCGCTGTTCACAATACTCCAGCAGACCGCGTCAATACCGAAGACGGCCTGTTGCAACCAATCAATAATCATAAATTTGTTTTACGTCACGGGAAGCTCCTGTACACTTTCCGTCATTCAAGGAAGCGAAGGGAAGCGAAGGTTTACCCCGGAGGCTTCCCCGAGACCTTCTTGGACTGTGGCGTGTCGCAACACACACAAGGCCGTCTCAATCCATCTCAACGACCACCTCGAGAGGACGTTATGATTTTGCAGATTAGAGAGATCTCGCAGACGATGCATCACAATGCAGTACGTCTTTTTGTCACGTTGGCAATTGGCTGTACCTGTGCAGCCTCTGTTGTGCCACGCGTGGTGCAAGGTGCCAATGCCTCGCCGCCAGCGAATCTCTCCGAAGCGGTTGCGATCTCGCGCACTTTATCGCAAGCTCCTGCAACTGGTGGACAGGCCATACTTGCAGCAAAGGCGGATTCACTTGCAATGGCTTCTGCCGAAATGTTGATTCCATGTCTTCGTTCACTTTCAGGGGCCACTGCCCCCGGGGCGAACTGGCTGCGATCGTCTCTTGAGCGGATTGTAGAGAGATGTGGAGACACGATTCCTGAAAAAGATCTTGAAACTTTTGTGCGAGATACCACTCAAGATCCGCGAGCTCGAAGACTCGCATTCGAGTGGCTCCACGATCGCAACCCGTCACTTTGCAACTCTCTTCTTGATGGCATGATCGAAGATCCATCTTTAGAATTGCGAAGAGATGCACTGAACAAATTTCTAGCCACCAAAGAAGACACCACTGACGAGACACTTCAGAAGACGATCGTTCGTAAAGGGCTCATGGTGGCGCGCGACCGCGACCAAATTGATCGGTGCGTGACCTGGCTGAAAGAACATGGCGAACAAGTCGACGTTGCCGCGGTCTACGGGTTTGTACGTGCGTGGGACCTGTCGAAAACTTACGACAATAAAAACGGTGTTGGATTTTCTACAATCTATCCACCTGAAACGAACAACCCCGCAACGCCCCTGACTGAAGGTTGGAAACGAATCCATTCGACAGACGATTATGGAACGATTGATTTAAATCGTGAGATCGAAACACAAAAAGGTGTGACGGCCTATGCGGTTGCAAGTATTGAATTTCCACAGGCCGTGACAGCCGAGGTGCGAATCGGGAGCCCGTGCGCAGTGCAAGTGTGGGTCAATGGAATTCGTGTTATGTCGCACGAGATTTACCATGCGTCCGAGGCAATCGATCAGTACATCGCATCGGCAACATTTCAGCCTGGAACCAATTCTGTCGTGGTAAAATGTTGCCAGAACGAGCAGACCGAACCTTGGGCTGCTGACTGGAAGTTTCAACTCCGCGTATGTGATTCACTCGGTACTCCACTCGGTGTACAGCGGCTGCCTGATACTCCCTAACAAATCTTCAAGAACGTACCTCTCATGTCTCGATTGAGCTGAGACGACCATCGATTGCGTCGATTCCTTTCGAAAAATCTTGTTGCCCTACTTTTCTTTCTTTCTGCCCACACATGAAACCCACCACGAGTTCTCAGGAGTTCGCTGTGAAACAGTTCCTCGCTCTTTGTGTACGAGACTTCTTTCAAGGTGCCGTTGCATTCATGTTCCTCCTGCTTGCAGCAAACGCGCGCCTGCCTGCTGCCGATTGGCTGGCGTTTCGTGGTGCTGATGGAATGGGCATCGCGGCCAACGAAAAGATGCGAACCTCCTGGAGCGAGACCGAGGGAATCGCTTGGCGAGCAAAACTTCCTGGAAAGGGTGTTTCGAGCCCGATTGTTGTGGGACCACTCGTTGTCGTCACGGCCTCCAGTGGCCCTCAGGAAAATCGGCTCCATGTCATCGCATTGAATAGAAACGATGGCTCCACAGTCTGGCATCGACAGTTTTTTGCCACAGGACGAACCCTTTGTCATCCAACCAGCGCCGTCGCCGCCGGAACTCCAGCGAGTGATGGAAAACGGATTGTAGCGCTCTTTTCATCATGTGATCTCTTTGCGATTGATCTGGATGGAGGATTGCTCTGGCAACGATCGCTTGCGGTCGAACGCCCCAAGGCCGGCAACGACATCGGCATGGCATCGAGTCCCAGAATCATCGATGGCACTGTTGTCATTCAAATTGAGTCCCAAGGAGACTCCTTCGCTTCCGGAATCGATGTCATTACAGGCGAAGATCGATGGACTGTTCCACGTCGAAAGGCCGCAAACTGGACAACTCCGACCGCGATTGTAGGCAGCAATGGAAAAGCCCACGTACTGCTCCAAGACAGAGCCGGTGTCGAAGTCCGAAGTGCTTCTAGCGGCGCACTCGTGTGGGAGCTTCTTTCCCAAATGCAGAGCATCCCTTCAGCCAGCGTGCGAGGAAACGTTGTCTATCTTCCCTCGGAGAACGATGGCATTGTCGCCCTTACTTTATCGGCATCTGATGAGAAGCCGCAACGCACGTGGGCGTCAGTAAAACTGTCTCCCGGTTCTGCAAGTCCTCTTGCGTGGAATGAACAGATTGCCTGTGTGAATCGGGCCGGCGTGCTTACGATTGCCAGCAGTGTTGATGGCACTGTTGGCGACCAGGTGCGATTAGCAGGACAATTCTGGGCCAGTCCCATTCTCGTGGGAAAACTGATTGTGGCAGTCAATCGCGAAGGCACGACTTTTCTTGTGTCGGCAGGAGAAAAACCAGAAATTATTGCCAAAAATATTCTTCCGGGAACATTTTTAGGAACACCTGCGATTGCGGATGGAAGCCTCTATCTCAGAAGTGAAGACAGTCTCTGGAAGATTGCTGCTGATCCCACCGCACAGGCGATCACATCTCCGTTTACAGAACCATTGATCGCCGGAAGTGCAACTCCATGACGATGACGCTTGCCATCGAAATGCCCGTTGCTGCAAAACCTGTTTGTAAAACGGTGAGGCCTCCTGGTTCTAAGAGCATCACGAATCGTGCCCTTGTATGTGCAGCACTTGCGACAGGGCAGAGCCGTTTAAGCGGCGTGTTGGACAGCCAAGATACGCGAGCGATGGTTCAGGGCCTGAGACAACTTGGCTTCATACTCGAAAGCGACTGGGCACATTCCTTCATCGACATTACAGGTTCATCTGGAACGATTCCTGTACGAAATGCAACGATCCACTGCGAAGCCAGTGGAACCACCATGCGATTTCTTTCCGCGATGTGTGCGTTGGGACAGGGAGAGTTTACGCTCGACGGCACGCATCGCATGCGTCAGCGTCCCATCGGAGATCTCGCGGCGGCGCTTGAATCTCTCGGCGTTCAAGTAACCGTTTCAGAATTGCAGTGTCCTCCTATCACCATTCGCGCCATTCGTTCTCCTCACGCAGAAAAACTTTTCGGTGGCTCCTGTAGCGTGCAAAGCAGTGTCTCAAGCCAGTTCGCCAGCGGGCTTGCGATGATCGGCCCATGCACCTCGCACGGTCTCACCATTGTGTTTGAGGGACAGCGAGTCTCGGTACCGTATCTCGATATGACTCGACGAGTCATGGAATCTTTTGGAGCAAGCGTGCAATGTGAAGAGCCAACCAAGTGGTCGATTGCTGCAACAGGATACCAAGGGATTTCGTACGCAATCGAACCAGATGCCTCTGCCGCGAGCTACTTTTTTGCCGCTGCCGCGATTACCGGGGGTTCTGTTGAGGTGAGGGGGCTCTCCCGTGTGAGCATGCAGGGAGATGTCGGATTTTGCGATGCACTGGAAAAGATGGGAGTCGTTGTTGAATGGTTGCCGGATGCGATTCGTGTGAGCGGTCCTCCCCGTAACGGCATTGATATCGATATGAACTCCATCAGTGACACAGTTCCCACGCTCGCTGTCGTTGCAATGTTTGCGCCCGGCCCTACCACCATTCGAAATGTTGCGCATATTCGTTTTAAGGAAACCGATCGAATCAGCGATCTGGTAAGAGAATTACAAAAGCTCGGAGTGAATGTGACAGAGACTCTCGATTCGATTCACATCCAACCTCAGACGTATCGAGGTACTCTTCTGGAAACCTACGATGATCACCGGATGGCAATGAGCCTTTCGCTGGCTGGACTGCGAATTCCTGGAGTGCACATCAAAGACCCTCTTTGTGTTTGCAAAACATTTCCAGGGTATTGGACAGCTATTTCCAATCTTGCCGATCTCGATACATCGGCATGGCCGCCCTCGATTATGCCCAACGCTCCGATATCCGATTGAGCGTTGATTCTACGAGACGTCGGTTTCAAAAAATGTGCCGGCTGCTGAGACTTTGGACTCAGCAGCGGTTTTCTGCTATTCAACGCGAAAAGATTCTCGCTTCATATTCCAACGATCATCAGACTCTTCACCCAACTTCTGCCGGGAAGAGGAAAGCAAAAGAACTTCTTCGGCTTGCATGAGTAATACCGTTGCCCGATCAACCGGTTCAGAGACTGCCTCAGCACAATGACGATCCGCTGCCTGAAACTTTCCACCACAGTGTTCGCAGTAGACAGACTTTCCAAGCAAGGTCACACGCACTTTCAGCGAACGACCACAGACAGGACAGCTCTGGTAGAAATAGACAGCATTCCCGTTCATGATTTCCTCCACTGCCTCTGGTTTCTCTACTTCTTTTTTCTCGTCGGATCGACCCTGAACTGAACGGTTCTTATTCAAAAAAGAAACCGCAGTTTTTCAAAAATATTTCGAAGCCACAGAAGAAGAAGATCCCCTCGAATTGAGCGGTATTTTATGCATTTTGTCGCAACTTGACAACTCTTTCAGGAGGGAACTCTTTTCGTAAAGGAATGCGGACTTTTCTGTGGCTTACCCAGACCGCCCAGTCTTTTTTATGGCTGCTCGTCTCATTTTTTCAGCAAATATTCTTACTATTTCTACAGGTCTTCATTGTGGAGAACGTGTCGAAACAAGGTATCGCTGAACAGAATAACAGGACTTTGAAAAGCCTCTTTGTCTGTGGTGGCATCGACACAGAGAGAGACTTTTTGTGTCACAGAATCGTTGCCTCTGTTGAATATCAAAAAAATGATTTTAATGCTGTGAGAATTCTGTGTTCCATCCATTTTGTGAAGGAGATTAAAAACTGACTGTTTATGAGTTTTGTGTTTGTTTTTGAACTGATCTCTAACAAGATTTTTTCCCTCCTGAAGTCCTCGCGGTAGACTGCTGTGCGTTCGAGGTGTCGTTGAACTTGAGGAGCTGTGGAGACTTCTTCTGATGCGTCAGTCGTGGTTTGCGCCTTTTGTTGTGACGTTTTGGTGTGTCACCATGGGCTGGCTTGTCGTCACAAAGATTGTTCCTCCACTGCTGCCTGGCTCGCCGCCAGGATACAAGGCCTTCTATCTACAGTCCGATGAAGCGATTCCAGTCGCATGGAAAGTTTTCTGGAACGATTCCCAGATGGGATGGGCAGTCACTCGCTCGCAAGCGACGTTCAGCGGTGGTCTCCTTGTCACAAATAGACTTCAATTCGACCGCATTCCTCTCGACGAAATGCTTCCACCCTGGATGCGATTGATGGCGCGTCAGGCCTTCGATGCGTTAACCGACATTCGACTCAATATGATCGGACATCTGCTGATCAATAACGCCGGCGAGTTACAGAGTTTCGATTCAACCGTTTCGATTCCAGGAACTTCCGACACCATTCATCTTTCGGGCACGATCGATGACGGCCATGTACGCCTTCTCGTGCAAAGTGGACAGAACACCTACGAAACTCATCGGTATCTTCCTGACGGAGTTCTGATCAGTGATGAACTCTCACCGCAGGCAACACTTCCCGGCCTCCTCGAAGGGCAGCAATGGACCGTGCCGATTTACAGTCCGCTTCGTCCTGGACACGCTCCAATAGAAATTTTGCACGCCAAAGTTGAAGGGCGAGATACGATCACCTGGAACAAAGAGAGGATATTTGTTTCGCTCGTCACCTATCGGGATGATCCGGCAAGCCGCCGCGCTCCACGATGTCGCCTGTGGGTTGATACTGCGGGGCGCGTTCTGAAGCAGGAATCACAACTGCTCGGCTCTCGGCTTACGTTTCTTCGTCTCCCTGACGATGAGGCATTGAGGATCGCAACTGAATTCTTGGAAAATATCCCCGACACCGAAGCCGCTCATGGGAAGGAAATTTCTGCTCCATGATTGAATTTGACCACGTCACGCGAGAATACGGCACGAAGATCGCCGTCAGTGATCTGAGCCTTTCAATTCCACGCGGCGAATTGTTTGCACTCCTCGGTCCCAACGGTGCAGGGAAGACAACCACTATTAAAATGCTTGTTGGACTTTTACGTCCTTCACGCGGCAACGTTCGAGTCTGCGGCTTTGACTCTGTAAAAGATCCCCGACTCTCTCACCTTCATACTGGATATGTACCCGATGAGCCTTGCCTGTACGACAAACTCACAGGCCGTGAGTTCCTCTGGTTTATTGCCGACATGTTTGGGCTGGCCAGACACAGTGCCGAGGAACGCATCGCGCGAGAGATGCACTCTTTTGAGTTGGAAGAGTTTGCAGATGATCTTGCAGAAAGTTACTCTCTGGGAATGAAGCAGCGTCTGGTGTTTGCCTCCGCACTTCTCCATGACCCTGATGTACTGGTGCTCGATGAACCGATGGTCGGTCTCGATCCGCGTAGTACCCGATTGGTCAAAGACCTGCTCGAGCGGCGCGTCCACGAGGGCATGACGGTCTTCATGTCGACCCATACCCTCGCAATGGCTGAAGAAATGGCCGATCGTGTCGGCATCATGGATCGTGGAAAACTTCGGTTTCTTGGCACGCTCGATCAGTTGCGGGATCAAATGTCATTGCAAACAATGAACCTCGAACAGTTGTATCTGCAATTGACGAGTTCTTCCGAAAGTCGCTCACGATGAATCCGCTTGTTTCATCTCGCGACGCTGTATTCGATCCGGTGCGACTGCTCAACGCAGAACAGGAGTCCCGCACTTTCCTGCGACTCCGGATTCGGATGGCGCTCACGACACTGCACACGATGCTCCACACGGCACGATTGCGACTCACGCTGGTCGTCATTTTGAGTTGCTTTTTTTGGGGCGCCCTTTACGGACTTTTCTCGGAAGCCTTCACCTTTCTCGACTCGCTGCGAACCGATATTGTCTCGCTTTTATTAAACACGTTTTTTTCCTCGCTCATGGTCATGCTCATGTTTTCTTCCGGGATCATTCTTTACAGCAGTCTCTACTGTTCGCGAGAGGCACGACTCCTCGTCACGCTTCCGGCTCGTGCAGAAATGATCGTGTCACACATGTTCCAAGAGGCCATCTGGTTTTCAAGCTGGGGATTTATGCTTCTTGGAAGTCCGATGTTGGTTGCTTACGGAGTGGTGACAGGTTCCCCGTGGACCTATTACGCGATGCTTCCTCCATTTATGCTCTCCTTTGTTTTCATTCCCTCCATGCTTGGAAATATCGCCTGCTTGATGCTTGTCGCATGGCTTCCAAAAATTCGATTGCATGCTGTCAGTACGATTTTTGTTCTCGCATGCGCCGGCGGACTATGGCTCGGCTGGTCGACGATGTCTGCCACAACTTCTGACCGGCTCAGTTCCGCTTGGTTCGAAGAAATGTTTGGGAGGCTATCGATTACCGAACAGCGAATTTTACCGAGCTGGTGGTTGAGTACGGGATTGCTTGAAGTCGCACGGCCAGCACAAACGCAATCGGAGCTTTTCGCATCACTCGGAGAAGCTGCAAAATTTTTAGCGTTGCTCGTAGCCAATGGTCTGTTTTTGCAGCTGATCGCTGGCTGGACGGCGTCTCATCTGTATCGTTTGGGTTACAGTCAATTGGCTTGCGAGCAGCCACTTCGTGGGCGGCGACGACCGATGGGATGGTTTGATCAATTCATCTCCATGAGCGGCACAGCGACCGGCAGGCCGATCCGTCTTTTGCTCGTAAAGGATCTGCGGCTCTTTCGCCGGGACGTCACCCAGTGGTCTCAGTTTGCTATTTTCTTTGGACTACTTGCGCTCTACTTCGCAAATGTGCGATCGTTCAGCTACAACGCCACCTATTCCTCGATGATTGGGTTTTTGAACGTTGCCGTTATCGGTCTGATTCTCTCTACATTTACAACTCGCTTTATCTATCCCATGATCAGCTTGGAAGGAAGGCGTTTCTGGATTCTTGGACTTCTGCCGGTGAATCGAGATCAAATTGTGTGGAGTAAATTTATTTTTTCGAGCGTTGGGTCGCTCGTGCCATGTACGCTTCTGGTATTGCTCTCCGACCTCACGTTGGGCATTCCGCCAATGTTCATCGCGATCCACGAAACGTGCTGCGTGATTCTCTGTTTTGGACTTTCTGGAATCGCCGTAGGGCTCGGCGCACGAATGCCAGACCTGCGAGAATCATCACCTTCAAAAATCGCCGCTGGCTTTGGTGGCACTCTCAGTCTGGTGATTAGTGCTTTATTTATCATGCTCGTAGTGATCATCGCAGCAGTTCCATCTCATCTTTTCACTGCAACTCAAGCCTCTCAATCACCCCTCGTTGTTCGAGGAGTTCTTGGGTGGGCTGGCAGCGGCACGGGAATTGTCTGTTCGATGGTTGTGGTCGTTGCAATTGGTCTGGTTGCGACACTGTGGCCGATGATCTTGGGGCTCAAAGCATTTCGCACACTCGAACCCTAGAACAATTCTAGGGAGCCTTTGTCTCTCGACTTTCTTTCCGCGTTAATCGGTTATAGCCTTCATAATTGTGCGGTTCTCTCCTAAAGGGATACTTGTGGTTTTGAAGGAGTATTTGCCTCAGAGACACGCGGTTTCTTTTTGAAATAGAAGGCTTTACGAGTCCCTGACTACACTTTGACCGGAGCAGGTGGGTCTGCTCTTACACCAGATTCTTTTTTACACTGAGTTATTTTCTCCAGAGGCTTTCTCGTTCATGTCTCGGATGCCGAAAACAATTGGAGCGGTTCAGTATCTCAACACCAAACCGCTCGTGCATGGTCTTGCCGCATGCGGCGTGAACGTTGTCTACGATCTTCCGAGTCGCCTCTCAGATCGCTTGGCATCTGGGGAACTTGACGTGGCGTTAATTCCGTCGATCGAACTGTTTCGAGGACGCGGCTACCGTATGGTTTCCGATGCCTGCATCGGCTGCCGTGGTCCGGTGATGAGTGTTAAGCTTTTTTTTCGAGTACCTCCCTGGAAAACTCGGACGCTCGCACTTGATGAGGGATCGCGGACAAGTGCCTCCCTCGCCAGAATCCTCTTGTCGGAGCGTTTTGGTATTACTCCTTTCAGCGAGAGCCTGGCGATTGGTTCTGGACTTGAGGCCACAAATGCTGATGCCGTACTCTTGATTGGAGATCGTGCCATTGGCTCGCCCCACGAGCGATTCGAAGCCGTCTGGGACCTCGGGAATGAGTGGGTCGGCTTTTCAGGTTTGCCGTTTGTCTTTGCAATGTGGGTTGCGCGAGAAGACGTTGAAACAGAATCACTCGCCATGGTACTTGCGGAGACTCGTAATCGAGGCGAGGCAAATCTTGCTGCAATAGCGGCAGCGGAATCAGCCTCCCACGGGCTCACCGTACCACAATGCCTGACCTACTTGCGAGACAATCTACACTATCATTTTGGACCGCAAGAACGCTTAGGACTTTCTACTTTTTATCGATATTCCACATCGCTCGGTCTGGCGCCCATTGGATTTGATTGTGAACTCGCCACAGAAGGGGTTCTTTCTTGACACTCGAGCCTCCAAAGACTCACACGAACGATCCCTCCTTGAAGAACACTTTACTTTCATCATGACAGCTCTTGATTCGATCCTTTCGCAAACACTCGACGGCCAAAGGTTACATGGTCCTGATGCGGTAACACTGCTTCACAGTGCGAATCTTGCCTCGCTTGGACGAGCTGCCGATACCGTCACCCGTCGACTTCATCCTGAAAATTTTCGCACCTACAATATTGACCGTAATATTAACTACACGAACATTTGCACAGCGGTTTGTGATTTTTGTGCGTTTTATCGGGCTCCTCGTCATCCTGAAGGCTATCTGCTCGATCGCGGAGAGCTGTTACGAAAAATTGAGGAAACTCTGGCCCTCGGTGGCGATCAGATTCTGATGCAAGGAGGACTGCATCCCTCGTTGCCGCTGGAGTGGTACGAGGAACTCCTTCGTGACATCAAGACGCATTTTCCACAGATCAACATTCACGGCTTTTCACCACCTGAGATTCATCACTTCACAAAGATTTCGCATCGACCGCTTCGCGAAGTGCTGGAACGTTTGGCGGTTGCCGGTCTTGGAAGCCTTCCAGGAGGAGGTGGTGAAATCCTCGTTGATCGAGTTCGCAGCGCCATGACTCGAGGGAAGGTTCTCACTGACGACTGGCTCGAAGTACACCGGCAATGGCATCTCCTTGGGGGCCGAAGTACTGCCACGATGATGTTCGGCCACATTGAAACTCTGGAAGAACGCGTTGTGCATCTCGAGCGGCTGCGTCGTCTTCAGGATGAGACCGGAGGATTTACGGCATTCATCTGCTGGTCGTTTCAACCCGACCATACCGACATGTCACATCTTCCTCCTGCCGGAGCGTTTGAATATCTTCGAACTCAGGCAGTTGCGAGGCTCTATCTCGATAATTTCCAGAACATTCAATCGAGTTGGGTCACTCAGGGGCGTGAAATCGGTCAACTGGCTCTCCTGTATGGGGCAAATGATATGGGCAGCCTCATGATTGAGGAAAATGTGGTGAGTGCCGCGGGAACCGTTCACCATCTCACGCTCGATCAAATCCGTAGCTCCATCCAACAACTTGGCTACACTCCTCGTCGCAGAAATGTTTTCTACGAACTGTTTGAAGAAGACCTTCATTCCCCTGCCAGCGAATTGCCCGTTCTGGCTGCAGCGCTGTGATCCGCCCACGCGCAGAATGCCTGCGGATTCGTTGCCGATGGATTCTTCCTATCGGACGACCTGCTCTTGAGTCTGGGTGGATTGGGATTTCCGGCGGCATCGTGACAAGTCTTGGTCAGGGAATTCCTCCCGGACCATTCATCGATCTTGAAGACGCAATCATCGTTCCTGGTTTTGTCAATGCGCACACCCATCTCGAATTTTCAAATCTTCAGTCACCGCTGGACACTTCCGGTGGACTGCTTGCGTGGATTCCACGCGTCGTGGCAATGCGACGGCAGCGAGATCCACATACGGTTTGCGATGCAATCACAAAGGGGATAAAAGAGTCGCTGGCCGCCGGCGTCACTGCAATCGGCGACATCGTGACCACCGAATATCCCACCAAAAAGAGCACCGATCCTCAGATTGTCTGTTTGCAGGAAGTACTTGGGCTCTCACCTTTGAGTGCATCCCGCATTCAAACAATGCGGACGAGACTCGCTTCACTTCGGTCTGCTGGCTATCGAGTTGGTATCTCTCCGCACGCCCCTTATTCTCTTTCGTGGACGAACTCCCACAGTCTCTGTACAGAAGCATCCAAACACTCCATGGTGATGGCGATGCATTTGGGAGAGGGGCCACTCGAGGAGGAATTTACGAAAACTTCCAGTGGTCCTTGGAAAGATCTGCTTCAACAATATGACGTGTGGCCTCTTGACCGCGTCGTCAGGCTTGGAACGGCAGCCGATTGGATCATGCGTCTGTCAAAAGCCCCTCGCGGCATGATTGTCCATGGCACCTTTTTCGATGACGTGACACTTGGACAAGCATCTCGCAGAAGAAAAACACTTTGTGTCGTGGTCTGTCCGCGCACAACCAATAGGCTTTCCGATCGCCTTCCCCCGATTCAGCGATTTCTCGCAGCAGGTCTCCGTGTAGCGATTGGCACCGACAGCCGAGCCTCGAATCCTGATTTATCGATCCTTCGTGAGATTGAACTGCTTGTTTCTTCGGGTCTTGTCTCTCCCAAACAAGCGATTTCCATGGCGACACACAATGGAGCTTGGGCACTTGGACTCGAACGCACTTGCGGAATCCTCGCTCCGGGACGGCCTGCAGATGTAGTGGTTTTGCAACCGGAGAAAAAAACCGGTGAGCCCTATTCGGCAATCGTCGACCCTTCGACGATTGTCCGCGCAGTTTTACGAAAAGGGCGCCTCGTGTCGGGCTCTCTCGATTGATGCCGCCGTAAATCACAACCGGCAGTTGGCGATCTGGGTTTCGAGGATGGCCGAGGCTCCAATCTCTTCGAGACGTTCCATAATCAAATGGACACTCTCTCGCTGAACCATCGCCCGCACCGCGCACCATGACGCATCTTCAAGCGCACTGACTGTTGGCGAATTAAATCCCGGTGTTATGGATTGTGCCTCAGCAAGCCTCGCCCGTGGAACATTGTATTCCAAGAGAGAATATGTCCTCGCAATAACAACTCCTTCAAGTCTTCGAACAATTCTGTCCGCAAGCGCCGCGTCAATGACATTCGCATTCTGGATAAGAACTGTCTGATAGCAGCCGAGTTCTTCAAGGACACGAAGCCGATTCGCTGCCAACGTGCTCCCTGTTTCAACAAGATCAACGATCGCATCCGCGATTCCTAGGCCGATCATTACTTCTACACTTCCGGAAAGTTCAACCAAGTGAACCTGCGCTCCCCGTTCTGCGAGCCATTGTTTCGTGATCTTTGGAAAACTCGTAGCAACTCTCTTGCCGTCAAGCGCCGATGGTGAATGAATTGAGGCATTGTCGGCAACGCACAGTGCCAATCGACATGAGCCGATTCCTAGGTCGAGTCGATGCACCACGCTGGCACAACTCTCTGCAACGAGATCGGCTCCCGTAATACCAAGATCAATTGCACCTTCGGCAACGAGTGTCGGAATGTCATCTGTGCGAAGAAATATCACCTCGACTGGCATGGTGCGGCAGCGAGCAAAAAGGCTTCGATCTGGACGACGAAATGAAAGCCCTGCATCCTTCAGCAACTCGGCTGAGATTTCGGCCAGACGTCCTTTACTCGGCAACCCTATTCGCAAAAGGCGATCGCTCACGTTCTCTCTCCGGATGAATCGAGATGCGCACTCTTTCGGGAAGCCTTTTCAACAAGGCCTGATATCCCAAACCGACGTGCCAACTCCTCTTCCACTGCCTGAAACGGTACCTTGCGAAATGCCAGCAGGACGAGAAGGTGGTACAGCAGATCGGATGCCTCAGAAACAACCCTCTCATCCGATTCACTCGTCGCAGCCTGTACAACTTCTACGGCCTCCTCAACGACCTTTTCTCCAATCTTCTGCGGCCCACCCGCCATCAGGCGACTGGTGTAGGATTGCTCAGAAGGCGTATTCCGCCTCTGCTCCAAAACTTCCTCAAGTCTCTGAAGCGTGTCTCGCGAGTGTATCATCAGTGGTTGGCTCTCTCGGGTATTGTGACCATCGAGCGACCTCGGCAGGGACGATTCTATCTCATGCCTGCAAGTTCAGACTCTTTCCCAGACTCCGCTGCGACTCATTTCTGCATCTACTCACACTGACTCAACGCGTACTCTTCTTCTTTTCTGATGCCGTAGGTTGTCACAATAAAAATAATCGCTTGGATTTTCTGAAGATACATCACCTCCGAAAGATTCTTGTATGCAGCCGAGACTTGACCACGATTGTTGGTTTCTTTCCGGCCCCACGGCAGCTGGGAAAACCGCACTGGCTATCGCGATGGCGAAGCATCTCAACGCTCAGATTGTGTCGGTCGATTCAATGGCCGTCTATCGAGGCCTCGATATCGGCACCGCCAAGCCCAGTCCGCAAGAGCGTCTGGCTGTTCCGCATCATCTCATCGACGTGGCCGACCCAACCCAGTCGTATAGCGTTGCTCGCTGGCTCGATGATGCGACTCGTGCCGTCGAAACGATTCGCTCCCACGGTCAGTCCATTTTATTCGTAGGAGGAACTCCTCTTTATCTTCGAATGCTCCGTGACGGACTTTCTCCACTTCCAGAAACTTCCTTACAACGAAGAACTGAGTTTCTTGAAGAGTTGTCTCGCATTGGGATGCAGGCGCTCCACGAACGTCTTCGCACACTCGACCCGATTGCAGCGTTCAAAATTCATCCTCATGACACAAGACGTGTTATTCGCGCACTGGAAGTGATTTCCACAAGCGGTTTGCCACTTTCACAGCAGCAGACCCAGCATCCCAATCCAATTCTTGAATCCCATCTTTTTGTTCTCGATATCCCTCGTGCCATCCTGCATAAAAAAATTGATGAACGTACTCGCACAATGTTCGAGAATGGAATTGTCGATGAAGTGTTTCGAGTCACGACCGCTTATGGCCCGCTGGGTCTCACGGCATCGCAGGCCACTGGCTACCGTGAAGCGCTCGAAGTTCTTGCGGGTCGAATGGATCGTGAAGAAGCTGTTTTGATTGTTCAGCGTCGCACTCGACAACTTGCAAAACGCCAACTCACCTGGCTACGAGGCTTTCCAGGAGCCCGCTGGATTACTGCTTGAAAATGTAGGCTCTTGTTGGATGTTCGAGGATCATCTATCGCCTGACTGATCCTCGGTTTTGCTAGCAACAAGACTGCTAGCACAAAATCTGGTACTCAAAGCGGTCGCACAACACAAAATGGACTCCACCGCTTGTCTGGGCTTGCGAAGGGACTAGCCTCACCCGCGATCCAATCGGGATGTGCAGGCACGTTCTTCACGCTCCGATTGAATCAGGCTACGGCGACGGAAATGGTTCGGAACATCCAAGGTGGGATGCCCGGACCCGGTGCCCGGAGGGCATCGTTCGATCGAAGGGCCACTCCGGGAAACCGGGCGTCAGGGAAGACGCAAGTGATCACATCAAAAGATCAGACAAACGCTTCTGATGTGTCACGTCTTCTCACAACGCCCAACTACCGTCAGGGGTGGTATCGCTTCGGTGGAATGAATTTCTCCTCTGGGTGTCGGGGGGTCGACTCGACCGCCACGTTGCTTGCGTCTTCATGGATGAATGGGCTCATCAATACCCTTCACGGGGTTGGAGATTTTTTCAATGGCAGCCAAACCGCTGATCGGCATCAACATGGATTACCGCTCGAGTCGCAGGGAGCACGAAGCTCTTTCATTCATCGCAGCTGGTTATTTTGACGGAGTCACCAACGCGGGAGGAATTCCAGTGATTCTTCCACCGCTTACAGATGAAGACGATATAGCACGCTTGCTCGACATGCTCGATGGTGTGGTACTCGTTGGTGGTGCCGACGTCGACTCCCGACGCGATGGATTTATGATCCACCCTGCGTCGCGACAAATGGATGTCCGTCGCGAGGATTTTGACCGCATGCTGGTGAAGGCCATTTGTCAAAGACAGATGCCGGTTCTTGCGATTGGCAGTGGCATGCAGTTGCTCAACATCACCGAAGGGGGAACGCTCTTTCAGCATCTTCCGGAAGATTTGCCGAAGGCGATGCCGCACAAAGATCCGCTCGACACAGCGCACCGGCACGGCCTCGAAGTTGTTGCTGGTTCGGCCATGGAACGGATTTATGGTGATGGTGAAATTCGCGTCAACAGCATGCATCACATGGCGATCGATGACCTTGCTCCCGGATTTCGCGTGACCGCAAGGGCACCCGACGGCGTTATTGAAGCGATTGAAAGCACCTTGGAAAACTGGGTGGCCATTGGAACACAGTTTCATCCGGAGGCCGAATCCGCCTCAGCCCTTGACGTGAAGGTCTTTGAGGAATTTGTCGTCGGAATTACCGGCGTCGTCCCCGAGGTGCGTCTCGTCGCTTGATTCGTCGAGCACGCGAAAGTTCAAAAATTTCAACCTGTGCCCCGTCGGTTGCCTCTCGCGACCGACGGGGTGCATGGCGTTTTACACAGAGGCCTAACGTGCGACATTCGTCTGCAAATCGCGCAGCCTTTGCGCGTCGTGGATCGGCAACAAGCGCCGTACCGCCATCGGCCATTGTTGCGTTAATCATTTTTGCAACAAGCGCCGCATGGTGGTCTTCATAGAGAACATCCGCAGCGGTCACCAGATCGTAGTGCCCCAAATCTTCAGGCATGCTTCGCCAGTCTATGACACGCGTGGACAAAGATCCTGTTTGTTGCGAACCATTCTTAAGATTGTCTATCGCATTAAAACGCACCCCCTCGAGCGCCGTTTCCTCGTAATCGGTTGCCAGCACGGAAAATCCTCTCCGTGCAGCAACAATCGATGGCAGTCCCAAACCACAACCAAGTTCCAGCAGAGTGCGACCGAGGCCGTTTTGCTTTGCGATGTTCTCAGCCAGCACGCGTGAAGATTCCCACACATCAGCCCAGTAGGGAATCCGACCGTCCCGATTAAAGTTTTCCAAATCGATCAGCGATTCCATATCGGGAGGCCGCCAGATACGCACCACCATTGCACCAACATCGATTTCCCGAAGAACCGGTTCGAATCGCTCAAATCCCTGCATACCTGACCTCAGATTGTTTTTTCTTGATTGGGCGTCAAAGCGCTCCCGGAGTAATCCCTATATTCTGCACAGTCCAAGGATCGATTTTGAAAACCCGCTCTCTCGCGAAGAGGCTTGCGGGCGGTACCATAAAACATCATGTGGCAATCTCTCCTGCACAACATGCTCGACTTTCGCCGATATCCAGAATACTGGATTCAAACCTCTTTTTGCGAATTTCATTACGATTCGCACTGCCAGAGCACTTCGAAAGATTTTCGTGCCAACGACCGATTTGCCTTTGGACTCGCTGGCTTCGCTCGTTCAAGGAAAACATCCTTGTCCAGGAAACGTGCTCGGACTTCATCGTCGCGCGTTCCCTGCCTCCGGCGAGCAGACGTGGAGCGTTCGAACACTTCTCCCGCAGGCAGGCGCTGCGTGGGTCGTTCAGCAGACTCACGACGGTCAGCAGACATCAAGCCCCATGCGACGACTTCATCCATCAGGACTTTTTGAAGCAACGCTGGCAGACTCATCCTCTACTCCACCTTCGTATTTGATTCGTTCAGTCGATCACTCCCAAACCATGCGACAAACACACGACCCCTATTCATTTCCCACCATGCTCACTGATTTTGACCTCCATCTGCTCGGCGAAGGACGCCACTGGCGAAGCTACGAAAAAATCGGCGCTCAGTTGTTCGATGTGCGCGGTGTGCGCGGTGTCAACTTTTCTGTCTGGGCACCAAATGCCGAAGCGGTCAGCGTGATCGGAGATTTTAATGGATGGGATGGCCGAACCCATCAGATGCATAAACGAATTCCATCTGGGATTTGGGAATTATTTATTCCGGAAGTCGGCGTCGGTGCACTCTACAAATTTCGTATTCATTCCTGCGGAACGTATTGCGATCGATCGGATCCCTACGGATTTTCTGCAGAGATTCCCCCTCGAACCGCTTCGAAGGTGGTCGATCTGACGAGCTATCGCTGGAATGACGACGACTGGATGGCGCGCCGCAATCAACACAACGCTCTCGATGCAGCCATCTCTATTTACGAGTGTCACCTTGGTAGCTGGAGACGACCGGTCGATGATCCCCGCCGCTGGCTCTCTTACGGAGAACTCGAGCGAGACCTTGTCCCCTACTGTCGCGAGATGGGATTCACGCACGTCGAACTGCTTCCACCGACCGAACATCCACTGTCTGCGAGTTGGGGCTACCAAACTATCGGACTCTTTGCTGCAACAAGCCGGTACGGTTCACCACAGGAATTGATGTCGCTCATCGATGCATTTCATCGCGAGAATATCGGTGTGATTATTGACTGGGTTCCGGCACATTTTCCCCGAGACTCTCACGGGCTGCGTCGTTTCGATGGCACCGCCTTGTATGAGCATGAAGATCCTCGACAAGGAGAACATCCTGACTGGGGCACTTTGATCTTTAACTATGGTCGCAACGAGGTCTGCAATTACCTCATATCAAGTGCTCTCTTTTGGCTTGACCGCTATCACATCGACGGCCTTCGCGTGGATGCAGTTGCCTCAATGCTCTATCTCGACTACAGCCGAACCTCCGATCAGTGGGTTCCAAATCGTTTCGGCGGTCGAGAAAATCTTGAAGCAATCGATTTCATCAAGGAGTTCAACGTTCAGGTGCATTGCCACCATCCTGGCGTGCTCACCATTGCAGAAGAATCGACTGCATGGCCGGGAGTCTCCCGCCCCACCTACACCGATGGGCTGGGATTTAGCCTTAAATGGAACATGGGGTGGATGAACGACACATTGCGATACATGCGGCACGATCCAATCCACCGCAAGTACCACCACAACGAACTCACCTTCAGTCTGATTTACGCCTTTCACGAAAATTTCGTCCTGCCGTTCTCACACGATGAAGTTGTGCACGGAAAAGGATCGATGCTCAATCAAATGCCTGGAGACGTGTGGCAAAAATTCGCAAATTTGAGGTTGCTTTATAGCTACATGTGGTGCCATCCCGGAAAAAAACTCCTCTTTATGGGATGTGAGTTTGGTCAGTGGAGCGAGTGGAATTTTGAAGAATCATTACAGTGGCACCTTCTTCAAGGGGAAAGCCATCAAGGGCTCTCGCGATGCGTGGCAGATCTCAACGGGCTGTTGCAACGTGAACCAGCTCTTCATCAAGTTGACTTTGATGCCCATGGATTCGAATGGATCGACTGCCAGAATTGGCAAGATGGCACGCTTGTATTTTGTCGGCGAGGGCACGACCCCGATGATTTTCTTATTGTCTGCTGCAATTTAACGCCGATCGTACGACGCAACTATTGCGTGGGTGTTCCGATTTCTGGAACATTTTACGAAATTTTTAACAGTGACTCGGGCTGGTACGGTGGTTCCAATATCGGCAATGCGGGTGTTTTGCAGGCCACACACGGTGCCTACAACGGAAAGCCCTGCTCGATTGAATTGTCCCTCCCGCCACTGGGAACAATTGTTTTGAAACCCAAGCGAGACGAATGAGCTGATTTACAGAAAAATCACCTGCCCGGAATATGGGGCTGACGTCGCCACTGGAGTGAATACCGCTTTTCCAATCCCTCTAGCCAGTCTCCAAAGGCTCCAGAGAACGTATCCTGCGCGAGCATCGCGAGTCGCTGTTGATCAGCACGTTGATCAAAAAATCGGCTCCGTAACTCTTCGACAGTCGGTTCAAAGGAAATAATCTTTGCTACATAGCAGATGGTTTTGGGTTCGTTGAATTCAATTCCGCAGCCATCTTTTTTGAGACCGAAAAGCATCTGCATAAAATCTTGGCCGACGAGCGTAAGACCAGGAACATTCGAAATCTCTGGCGGCGTGCCCATCGGTGCATTGCCTTGATTCATCCATGTGAGTGGACCTACCTGCACAACTTTTTGCTGGTCTTCTAATCCATCTTCTTTGGTTACAACTTCTAATTCACCCTTCGGCTTCGATGACGGAAGTGCCGCAGCATATGTTTCAAGCGACACGTTTTCTTTCAGGATCGCATTTTTCACAGACTCCGCGTTGGCTCGGGCAAGTCCTCTTGCCTCGACCAATCGCCAAGCTCGTTCAACGGCCGTCCTCGATTCGGCAAAACTTGGCGCGAATTCAGGCTGATCTTCCGTTTTCCAGGAAAGGTATCGATTTCCTAAGGAGTCTCGCGTGGTCACCGGGCGCCTCACCACCGAACCTGAACCGTACATCGAATCGAGCCAGCGCTGCTGACGCATTCCAAATCGACTCGACGCATCGGGAACAAATTCAAAACTCGGTCCAATTCCCTCAATCGCGAAAGCTTCCCCTGGAGCAATTCGATCTGATTCACCCGCTTGGAGCCCCTGCACCTCGGCAATCCGTTTGAGATCGAGTCGGATTGGCTCCGGAAGTCCTTGATCAGGACGAGCCTGCCACAGTGCAAAATCTTCTGAGTAGCCATTTAAGTCAACGGCCACGGCTGTGAAAATTTCATCTATTCTGGAGTTTGCTCGCTCTCGAGCAAGTTGTTCACGAATGCGATCCTCAACACTTTCAAGTGTCTCAAACTGTTCGGGGTCTGGCGAAGCATCGATGGGGGCCGAGTTTGTTGCGGGAGACTCTTCCAGAATTTTTGATTCGGCTTTCTCTGCCGTCGACACAGTCTCTGGAACGTTTTTTTCAGGTTCTTTGTTTTCTTCTTTTACTTCGTCAACGAGCTTTGATCGCATTGACACAGGGATGAACTGCCCCGCACGAACAAACTCCGTGGCACTGTTATCCTTGAGCCGGGGTTGGGTGCTGGAGGAATTCTTGTCGGAAGGTTTTTCCTCTGATACTGGATCGACTGATTTTGTCTCGGCATCAGAATCTTGTGGTTGCGAAGTCGCAGGCTCTGAAACAGGTTCTGATGTTGTGGATTCGGAACTCTTTGTTTCTGGACTGTTCACCGGTGGCTCATCAGAAAGATCTGGAGCCTTCGGTTTTGCCCGGAACATCGTGGTCTTATTTTTTTCGTAATATTCGCTTATCTGCTCTTGTGTAATCTCACCAGCAGCTGCCTTTTCAAAAGTTTCTCGTGATGCAACAAGATATTCGCACTTCATTCGATGAGGCTCACGAAATCCTGGATCGGAACTCGATGGTTCTGGCAACGTATTGCGGTAACGTTCAAAAAAGGTTTCGAGTTCCCGCTCCGAAGGTGTTCGAACCTGCGCGGAAAAAAGCTCGACTGGGACTGGAAAAATCTCAGCCACAGCATTCTGTTCAAGCCGTCGAAAATAATCCCATCTCCATCCCGATGGATCTCCAGAAAATCCGGTTTGAAAGAGAATCAACATATTGCGGGCAACGAGTTCTCCTCGAAGTGCCTCAAAAATCTGTTCTTGCGTGATTTGCATCTGACCTACTCGGAGCCTTGAAAGAATCGCATCAAACTCTTGCGTTCCAACGAGGTCGTTTGTCCATTCCGAGAGAAAATTATTAATGGCCTGATCGCTGATGACCAAGCCGGCCTGTTCAGCCTCTTTTGCGACAAGAATTGTTCGAACAACCGCCTCTTCACTTTCTGGAAAAAGAGGCAATCTTGATGGGTCGCGACCTGCCGCTTGGGCACTTTCCACGAGAAATCGATTTACAACCGATCGCATTGCCAAACGATTTTCCATCTGGCTTTCACGGATTTCACCCCCACTGAACGTCGCGACCACCGGGTCGTTTCCCGAAAAGCTGCTCCCCATTTGAAGAAACGGCGGAAGCACAAAGAAGGCCAGCATTGCAAGGATGGCAACAAACACCAGCAAGGACCGCTGATATTTGCGAAAAAATTCAAATGAACCGGCCATTTCACCGCCTGAGCCCGACCGGCCGGGCCGTCGAGACTTGACAAAGGAAAGCAAGGGAAGCTATCGCAGTGGGTCGAAGTACGCCTTGACCCGTTGTTTCCCAGCTAGGAATGAAAGTCCGATTGTAGCGCGAAGCCGATTTGCTGCAATCCCGATTGGATTTTGTTGAATTGTTTACCACTTCCTACCTTATTAGGGGCTGAGCGATGATTCACAAATTTTCAAAGAGAGACTGGGGAGGAAATGGTGATTTGATTGGTTTTCCTTGAAAAACTGCTGCGGTTATGCCCCCTTCTATCAACCTTTCCTCATTGATTGCTATTGTCCGGTAGGATCTCGAACCCTTGAAAACCGTCCAAGTCTCAGGTTTTCTGTAATTTTATTTTACCCCCCTCACGGCTCCCCATGGCAACTCGCAAGAAAAAATCTCGTGTTCCCGCTTCAACGACCGGCAACAGGCTCGTCATTGTCGAGAGCCCTGGAAAAATAAAAACTATTAAAAAGTTTCTCGGATCGGGCTGGAACGTCGAAGCCAGCATCGGTCACATCCGCGAACTTCCAAAACGAGCCCCCAAGGGATCGCGTCAGCCTGTTCCGGGCGTGGAGATGCCACCAGCACCTGTTGATGCCGCACACTTAAATGGATATTTCACGGCCACCTACGAAATTTCTCAGAACAAACGCGATGTGGTGACCAAGTTGCGCAAGCTCGCCAAAGAGGCCGGGCCCGATCGCATCTATTTCGCAACCGATCCAGATCGAGAAGGTGAGGCGATCAGTTGGCATCTTGCAGAGGTTCTTGGAATCAACCCCGCTCAAGCGCAGCGCGTCACCTTTGACAGCATTACGCGAGATGCAGTGATTAGCGCTTTCGAAACACCTCGCGGCATCAACATGGGACTCGTCAACGCGCAGCAAGCTCGACGCGTTCTCGATCGCATTGTTGGCTATATGGTCAGCCCGGTTCTCTGGAAAAAAGTAGCCGGTGGCATGAGCGCCGGCCGCGTACAAAGTGTTGCTGCGAGAATGGTCGTTGATCGCGAACGTGAAATCATGGCGTTCGTTCCCGAAGAACGATGGAGCGTGACGGCCTGCTTCACGCCCGATGCCTCGCGAACCAGTGAACTCGCAACGGCGTGGGAAAAGCTCGGCGAGCAACGCGATGAGAAGGGGCGAGGACCAACCAAGAAATTACTCTCGTCATGGCTGAGCGAACGAGGCACATTCGAAGCCCATCTCGTTGAAGTGTCGGGTCAAAAATTTGAGCTGGGTTGCTCTGCTGTCGTGATGCGAAATCTACTTCCAGAAATGACAACGATTGCCGAAGCCACAGGGCTCATTGAATTGAAGAATTCCACCACGGAAGATCTTTCGGGCAAGGGTCCAGCCCGTTTTGTTCGGACGCTTTCCGGACGAATTGCTCCCGGTGTGCGTTACGTCGTCAAAAGTGTTGAAACGAAACGCACGACTTCAAAACCTGCCGCCCCGCTGATTACCAGCAGTCTTCAGATCGCCGCGAGCAGCAGTCTTGGTTTCGCAACTGGCCGCACGATGGGCGTTGCACAAAAGCTCTACGAAGGAATCGAGATTCCTGGAGAAGGACTCGTAGGTCTTATTAGCTACATGCGCACCGACAGCACATCCCTCAGCAGCGAAGCCATCAATCAGGCTCGGTCGTATATCAAGACGAATTTCGGAGATGCTTATCTTCCGGACAAGCCTCGTTTCTACGGCAATAAAAATGCCCTGGCGCAGGAGGCTCACGAGGCGATTCGTCCCACCGACATGCGTCTTCATCCAGACGACATTCGCGAATCTCTTTCCGATGAACAGTACAAACTCTATCGTCTTATTTGGTCTCGCACTGTGGCCAGCCAGATGACCGATGCCCAGTGGGATGCGACCGCCGTGTTGCTCGAACGAGCCGACAAGGCGACCGGTGCCATATTTCGTTCAAGTGGAAGAGTTCTCGTTTTTGATGGCCATCTCAAATCTACAGGATTGATTACCGGCGAAGACGAGACGATGCCAGCAATGAAGGAGGGGGGGGAGACCGCTCCATTTTGCATCGATCCTTCTCAGTCGTTCTCCAGTCCTCCACCTCGTTTTAACGAAGCAAGTCTCGTTAAAAAACTTGAAGAAGAGGGCATCGGACGGCCATCCACCTACGCGAGCATCATCGATACGATTGAGGCTCGGGGGTATGTTGAACAACCCGATCGTCGCTTCCGCGCAACCGATCTCGGCATGGTGGTAAATGACTTTCTCATGCAGGTGTTTGCCAAGCAGTTCATGGACTTTGGATACACTCGCGACGTTGAAGGAGATCTCGATCGTGTTGCACAGGGGCAACTCGACTGGCGAGAGATGCTTGCGGAATTTCATTCTAAATTGGTACCAGCCATCGGCTCAGCCGCCGACACCTCCAACATCAAAGCGCTTCAAGTTCCAGCGCTCTACGCCTGCCCAACATGCAGCAAGCGAACGGCGTATCGTTTTGGAAAAAATGGCTGGTTTCTCAGTTGCATGGCCTATCCACAGTGCACGTATGCCGCCCCGATCAATTCTCACGGCCGGCCGATGCTTCCCGAAAAAGTTGATCTCGCTTGCCCACGAGATGGCAGTCCTCTGGTACTTCGAAAAAGTCGGTTTGGGGAGTTCCTCGCATGCAGTTTGTCGGGATGTGATTTTAAAATGTCACTGGATCGCAAACGGGGAATTAAATTTCCATCGCCGCCACCCCTCAAAACCGATTTGGATTGTTCTAAGTGTGGCTCCACGCTCAATCTACGCGAGGGAAAACGCGGCCTCTGGCTCGGCTGCAGCATGTTCCCGAAATGCCGCGGTCGCCTGGCATGGTCCAAAGTTCCCGAATCTGCTCAGGCCGATTTGGAATCGCAATTGAAGGCTCTTTCTGCCGGTCACAAAACATTTGAAATCCGACGATCGACGGACAGTTCGTTTGTCACGGAAGGTACACCGGTCGATTCGCTTTTGATTCCGGGCGGAAATCTGGAACTGCCCGTTCATCCCGACGCTCAGTCTGATGGAAGTGAATTCCATTTTGAACATATTCGCTCAGGACTCGACGAAGCTCTGCGCATCGGACTCATCCTTGCACCTTTGGAACCTATCAAGAAGAAAAAGTCTGCAAAGTCGACTGGAAAATCAAAGAAAAAAACGGCTGTGAAAAAAAAGCCCCTTAAAAAATAAGCGCGGGCCTTTCTGGCAACATCATCACAATTCAACCGGTGATGTTCTCAATCGCAATCTGCCTCCTACATCGACGCAAATGGATTGGCTCCGGAGGAAGTATGATCGACCGCCACGGCCATGGCCGTGGCATGGCTGCGACAATGCGAGATGCTTACGAGTACTTGACTGATTCCCAGAGCGTCTGCCGCCTCCAAAGCCCCTCCTTGCAAAGTACAGTGAGGCCTTCCGCCAGGACCATTGATCACCTCAATGTCTCGCCAGCTGATTCCTCGCCGCCATCCTGTTCCAAGGGCTTTCAACACAGCTTCTTTCGCAGCCCATCGTCCAGCAAAATGCTGCGTTGCCATACGCCGACTTTTGCAGTAGTCGATCTCCTTTGTTGTGTACACACGAGTGACGAATAGCTCCCCGTGCCGTTCGATCATCTGTGCAATCCGGAGGCACTCTGTAATGTCGGTTCCGATGCCGAGAACACTCATGGCTGCACCGATCGATCAAGACCACATGCTTTTCGTGCACGCTCGAGTACCGCGCGTGCCTGCACTCGAGCTCGAACGGCTCCATCGCTGAGAATTTCCTCGATACGCCCGTGGTCGGATTCGAGAACCTGTCGTCGATCTCTGGCTTGTGCAAAAAATTCATCGCTTGCATCTGCAATCGCCTTTTTTATCTGACCGTAACCGAATCCTCCTGCCCGGTATGTATCAGCCATCGCGTCACGTTTTTCTTCAGATGCCACGAGACTGTAGAGCTGATACAGATGATCACTGTGAGGATCCTTGGGCTGCTCCACCGGCCGAGAGTCTGTTGTCATACGCATGATTTTCTTTCGTAGGACTGTGGGATTTTCAAAAAGATCGAGAGTATTGTCGTAGCTTTTTGACATTTTGAATCCATCCGTTCCGGGCACCTTTGCAGCGCCGTCTAATACACGAGCCTTAGGAAGCGTGAACACTTCTCCGTACAGATGATTGAACGTGTTGGCAAGGTCGCGACAAACCTCGATGTGCTGTACTTGATCCTCACCGACAGGCACGATCGTTGCGTCATACGCCAGAATATCTGCAGCCATGAGAACTGGGTATGAGAAAAGTCCTGCGTCCGCTGGAATGCCTTTTGATTTCTTTTCTTTGTACGCGTGGCATCGTTCAAGCAGACCCATCGGAGTTACGGTCAACAGTAACCACATCAGCTCAGTGACTTCCGGCACATCCGATTGCACATACAGTGTGGCTTTCGTGGGATCGAGTCCTAATGCTACGAGATCGATTGCCGCATCCCGGACAAGCGACCGCAGAAGGGCTGGGTCTCGCACCGTCGTTAACGCATGGAGATCGGCAATAAAGTAAAACGATGAACCAACATTTTGAAGTTCAATGTACTGCCGTATCGCTCCAAAATAGTTTCCCCAATGGAATCTTCCCGTTGGCTGAATGCCCGAAAGCACTCGCAGGGGATTCGCTTCTCTGGGCGACTGCTTCGAAATATCAGCGTCGGTCATGCTCACTCGGTTCATCTACTGCGCAGAGGGTATTGTGGGAACCGTCGCCGATGCGCCGGGAAGCGTGAGTGTGCCAATGATATCGGCCAGCCGGGAAGAGCCCAGCTGGGCAACGGCCGCCGGAAGGGCTTCAAGCAAGCGAGTCGATATTACCGGCTCAGCAAAATTAGCCGTTCCAATTTGCACCGCCGAAGCTCCTGTGACAAAAAATTCCATACAGTCATCCACTGACATGATGCCTCCCGCGCCGACGATTGGAATCGTGACCGCTTGACGAACCTGATACACGCACCGCAGGGCAATCGGCTTGATCGCTGGCCCGCTGAGCCCTCCCATTCCATTTCCCAAAAGTGTTTTACGGCGACGCCAATCGACTCCAAGCCCAAGGCAGGTATTGATGAGCGTGACCGCATCAGCTCCCCCGTCGGCCGCGGCGCGTGCGATGGTTGCAATGCTCGTTACGTTGGGCGTGAGTTTCGCCAAAAGAGGGAGTGATGAAACAGCACGTACTCCCTCGACAACCAATCGGCATGCCAGTGGATCAGTTCCCAAATCAACTCCATGGCTCACGTTGGGGCAGGAAATATTGAGTTCTAAGGCTGCAATGCCCGGCACCCCCTCGAGATGTTTGGCGAGCAATACAAATTCCTCCGTTGTGGCTCCCGCGATACTCACAATCACAGGCGCACCACAGGCAACCAACCATGGCAGTTGTTTTTCAACAAAGGCCACGACTCCGTCATTGTCTAAACCGATTGAGTTGAGTAATCCAGCAGCAGTTTCAACGGTTCGCCAAGGGTGATTCCCAATGCGTGGAGAAAGCGTAATTGTTTTTGGAACAACGCCGCCCAAATTTCCTACGGCCACATAGCCGGCCATTTCACGTCCATATCCGAACGTGCCACTGGCAACGAGAATCGGATTCGGAAGCTTCAGCCGACCAAGTGATACCGAAAGATCACAGGACGATTCATCAGACTGTGATGAAGGA
>Ga0194051_1000300_pt1 | contig 28986 bp, 23 predicted proteins | sample SepL2320m_MetaG_FD_161275 | JGI IMG/M metagenome (GOLD analysis project Ga0194051, IMG submission 161275) | Anoxic zone freshwater microbial communities from boreal shield lake in IISD Experimental Lakes Area, Ontario, Canada - Sep2016-L239-20m | ecosystem: Environmental > Aquatic > Freshwater >... | reverse complement strand
TGCTGCTGCGCTCTTGCCTGGCGGGTCCAAGCCTGGGTCGCCACCGCTTCTTGCCCATGTTCTGAACAGTGTCTTCGGCCGTTACATTCGACTTGCCAAGGTTTATTTTATCGGTTTGGCCGCTGCTTTGGTGTGCGCTGCCATCTCAAGAGGATTGATTCAGGATCTTTCTGTGCCGGCTGCCCCCGATCTTTTCGGCTTGGTTGCCCACCTGTTTTTTGCACAGGACTTGCTCGGCGTGCCGGCTCTTACGGCTGGTGCGTGGTATGTGGCAATTGATTTGCAGCTCTACGCGATGCTGGCCCTGATGTGTGCCTCCGCTGGCCTTGTGACTTGCGGCAGCAGCTTTGCCAAGGCGGTTGCGATGGTGATGGTGGCAACCTTGGCCACATGTTCGCTCATGGAATTCAACCTCTATAGCGAACTGGATATCTGGGGCATCTATTTCTTCGGATCCTATGGCCTTGGAATTGCCGCTTACTGGGTGTCTCGCTGTGAAGGCTGGTACAAAGTGGTGTGGACGCTCGTCATGATGCTGCTGTGCGGTGTTGCCTTACTGGTGCAATGGCGCAGCCGTATCGCAGTGAGTGCGATGACGGGGCTCTTGCTTATCGTTGGGGGCACGTATCGTAGCTTGTCCTGCGACTGGCTGGCACGCTTCGCTTTTTACCTCTCGCGTATTTCATTTCCCCTCTTTGTCCTGCACTACCCGCTCCTCATGTTGGTCGGTGCCCTAGTGGCATCCACCTGGGAGGATAACGCCTTGGCCAATGGGCTGGGTCTTGTCGCTGCTTGGGCCGTGTCGATGGCAGCGGCGACGCTCGCTTCAAACTGGCTTGAGCCTGTAGCAAAGCCATCGTCTGTCCAATGGTGCCCGTGAATGTCCGCAGTGGTCGCACACGACCCGACTCATAAAAGTCTGAACCGGACATCGGCTGTTGAGCAGGATCACCTCGGCGTGAACTCCACCCCCCACGCCAATTCGCCACAGCGATTTGAAGGATAGCCCATGACGCCCCGATTCAATACATCCAGATAGTCACTCCGTCTGGCTTTTCTACGACCGGTTGCGGTGTGAAGAGCGTCCGAGTCGCTAGGGATCGCACTTCAGCGGCCTGTGAGCCGATCGTCGCCCAGCGTCTCAGAGACGTGCGTGGTCGAGTCGCTTTTTTATCCAGGTGCCACGCGTCAAAAGCCCGCTGCCAGAAGTCATCAAGATACAATCGCCTCACGTGCATGGCATCAAGTCCATACCATTCATCGGGCTGTTCGATCATTGCGGCATTGAATTCGTGGGCAATTTCGACAAGCGCCGCATCGAGCCGAGTGGTGGCCGCTTTGAGTTCCGCCAGCGAAAGCGGGCACTTGGGCACATAGAATGTGCGCATTACACGGTAGCGAATCGCTCCTACGCGAGCGATGGCCGCCAGTGGCAACCGCGTGATCGCAATGACCGCCTGCCGCCGAGCCAATTGGGCAACGCACTCCCGCACCCATGCCGCCACTTGTTCCACCGAAAATCCATAGAGCACGTCATTGCCCACATCTGTCACAAGCCCATAAAGCCGACGAGTTGCCGGAACGTTTTCCGCCCAGCCTTCGCGATCAAGCGTCCGCCACAAGCCCGAGTGTAGAATCGACGGCAAGCGACGGATCCAGACGCGGCTATTGACTCCGTAGGAACGGCCATGCCCAGCGGCCACAAAAAGATCACTCGGCCGATTCCTCGCATCGATCGCCGCCGCGAATCGCGGCAGGCCTCGGGCAACATTGCTCGCCCCGAGCACAACAAACGCCTCAGGCTTGAGGTGGCTCAATTCCAGCGTTTCCACGACGCGCCCCCGGAGAGATTCTGGTAGCACGAGACGGCGAGCATCGCAAACATGATGCCCAAATACATCTCTTGATGGGAGTAGGCCCAGTAAGCAACGGCCGCACCGACAACCACGCCAATAATGCCCGCGATCCGCTCAGCATCATTCACACGAAGGCTCAGGAGTCCCTCCCGCACAATTTGCCCACCATCCAGCGGTGGCACCGGAATCAGATTGAGGAGCGGCCAAAAAACATTGACTTGTAACAGAAACCAGATCATCGCAATGACGAGTTGCGACGGTAGCGGTCGGCCGGCCGATAGCCCCAGCCAGTTGCCCACTGACTCAATCGGAAACGGCACGCTGTAGCCGCCCACTTTGAGAATTGCCACAATCGCCGCAGCTAAACCGAGCTGCGCCAGCGGACCGGCCGCCGACACGAGCAACCGACCAAACGGCTTGCGCACGCCCCGGCCTCCCCAAGTCTCGGGGATCGCCAGACCGCCAAAGTGATACAGCACAATGTGCGCTGACTGTCCACATGCGCGATAGGCCAATGCGTGGCCCATCTCGTGAACCAAAAGCGACACAAACACAACGCCCACCCAAACGAGCAGATAACGCACGATCTCACGCTGGTCGCCTCCGGCCGTGCTCTGGCAAACGCCCCAGCCCAAAAGGGCCGCCGCCACCCAAAACCAAGCCGAGACGCGCACAGGTATGCCGCTCACAACAAATTGCAGATCGGCTGGAGTCGGTTGTGGTGCAGAGAGAAACATGGACGGGCATTATGCCGCATTTTCCACCGTGACACATCGAGCTTTCTTCTGCCACATCGTGCCGGTGCCCTGCGGTTGCCGGCCATCGCCAATCGAGAGCACTGTCTCCGCTGCACGGCCTGCAGAACCGCCCTGCTCCACCAAAGCAGCCACCTCATGCAGGCGTTGGACCGTGCTTTGCTGAGACTCTGGCTGCTTGAGCCAGCCAATCAGATGGCCCGCCACAAGGTCAGCCGGATCCCGAACGGCCAGATACTCGGGATAAACTGCCTCTGGATCGGCTGGAGCAACTGTTGCCGATGGCCGCCAGACGCCGCGAACTGGACCAATGGGATCGCCAACGGCCAGCAAATTTACAAGCGTGATAAATCTGGCGTGTCGCAACCAACTCTGCACCACAAATGCAGCCGCCCCGATCCTATAGACAATGACGGCAGGCACTCTGGCAGCCAAAAGTTCGAGCGACACCGATCCACTGACTGCGATCGCACATCGCGTTGCCGCAATCAACCTCCGCGTCTGACCGACTTCCACACTTAGATTCACGCCGGTCAACACGCCAGCGGCTGCGTCGAGCTTTTCATGAATCGCCAAGGCGTGCCGCTTGTGCTGTGCGGCAATGATAAATCGCACCTGCGGCACCTCGGCATGGATCAATCTGACACTGCGCAGGATCGACGGCAGATTGGCCTCAATTTCCTGATGGCGTGAGCCCGGCAGCAAGAGCACCAGGGGTGGCTGCGAGAGATCGCTTGGCTGACTGCTCTGGGGAAGCAGCTCGTCAAAAAAAGGATGGCCCACAAGCGTGCTGGAGATGCCGTGCGACACAAACCAGTCGTGCTCAAAGGGTAGGGCGGAAAGCACATGGTCGATCAGCCGCCGCATCTTGCCGACCCGCCAACTGGCCCACGCCCAGATCTGTGGCGGGCAATAAAAGACAACTGGGATGCCGTGACGCTTGGCCCGCCACGCCAGCCACCAATGAAAACCGGGAAAGTCAATCAGCACGCAGACATCTGGTTTGTTATCCAAAAAGCTGCGTTCAGCCCGGCGGACTAATTCCAGAAAGTGGTGGAGGTTGGGGATCACTCGCAACAACCACATCACAGCCAAGCGAGTCAGATCGGCCAGCAGTCGGCAGCCCTCCGCCGCCATGCAGGGGCCGCCCAGCCCGACACACTCGATATCTGCCCGACGAGCCCGAAGCGCACGCACCAGAAGCGCCGCATGATGGTCGCCTGAAGGCTCGCCAGCTGAGAGAAAGACTCGCATGAAAAAGAAATACTCCGCTAGGGAAAAGTCCCCAGCGGAGTATTCCATGGTCCAGCGAGCGGCCCTAGGCCAATTCCGGCCTTATTTTCCAGCCGGGGCAAAGCCCTTGGAAATGTCGCCGAAGACTAGGTCGATTTGCTCGTCGCCCTTAGCCTTTTCGGCTTTTCCCTTGCAGACAGGGCAGCAGAAGCCCACCTCAGCGCCGCCGATGTCGATCACGGTGGCGGCATTCACTGGTTTGCCGCTAAACGGGCAACCCTTCTGCTTGAGTTGGCCGGTAGAAACCATCTGCTGGTGACTCTTAGCAGCAAACTTAGCCGAGTCGGCCTTGAAAGCCGCTGCACATTTGTCACAGCAAAACCAGATTTTACCGCCGGCAAAAGTAGCATTCGCTTCGGGGTCACATGCCTCTCCGGAAACCGGGCACTTAGCATCCTTTGGCTCCTTGATGGCAGCCGAAACAATCACTGCCGAGCAGATCGTGGCGGCAAACAGCGAGAGTATCAATCCTGTGCGATTCATTTTCCTAAATATTGTCATGGAAGGTACGACTCCTTATAAACGTGGCTGCAAAAAAAGGAACTGCTTAAAAAAGGGATTACGCTAGACCTGAAGTCTACGCCTTCGACAAGAGCGAAGGCAACTCATTCGTATACGCCGCTCAATTCATTCTTTATTCAGGGCTTTTATAAGACCTGTACCGGGCGGCCAACGGCCGAAACGGGATCATTTTCGGAGCGAAAATTCTGTGTTGTCTGTGACACCAAAGCAACCACCGCAGGCAGTGAGCGACCTGCGCTGCATGAGGACTTTAGCGATGACAATGATCGGCCAACGTTTTTTGAGAGCGCTTTCATGTCGCTCTGCGAACGCTGCCTGTTTGATTCTTACATGCGCTGTCACTTTGTACTCGCCGTCTGGCGGACTACGGCAGGGCTCTGCGGCCGAACCGAATGACCCAGGCACGCGTGTCTGGTTTGGCACCTACACAGACGGCCACGCCACGTCAGAGGGCATCTACACTTCGCGGTTTGCTGCCGATACTGCCACCCTCGCGCCGCTCGAGTTAGCAGCGGCGGTTGATAATCCTTCATTTCTAGCGGTGCATCCAACGCTGCCTGTGCTGTATTGCGTATCAGAAGTGGCAACCGCCGATGGCCGACCGACGGGCACTCTTCTGGCATTTTCCATCGACCCGGCAACAGGCCGCTTGACCCTCAAAAATCAGCAGCCCTCAGGAGGCAGCGGACCCTGCCATCTTTCTGTTGATCCCAGCGGCCGCACCGTGATGGCGGCCAACTACGGCGGCGGGAGCGTGATCTGCCTGGGGCTGACTGCCGACGGCAGCCTCAAGCCAGTGGCATCTAGTTCACCCGGCGGCTTTGTGCAGCACTCCGGCCGCAGCATCAACAAGCAGCGTCAGCAATCGCCGCACGCCCATGGCGTCTATGCCACGGCGAAAAGTCGGTTTGCCATCGCCTGCGATCTGGGACTCGACAAGGTCTTGGTCTATTCGCTGGATCCGGTCGAGGCAACGCTTGTACCCCACGGCCAGAGCCCGCTCGAACCCGGCGCAGGGCCTCGGCATTTCGCACTGCACCCCAGCGAACGATTTGGCTACTGCGTCAATGAACTCGATCTTACCGTGACGGCTTTTACCTTCGATTCGGTAGCCGGCACGCTTACCCCAACGCAGACGATTTCGACGCTGCCGGGCAATCTTGCCGACGGCAGCCCTGAGGAACGTACGGGGTTTTCCACTTCTGAAATCCTCGTTCATCCAACGGGAAAATTTCTTTATGCCTCAAATCGTGGGCATGATTCGATCGCAATGTTTACGATTCAGGAGGCGACTGGCAGATTGACATTTCTCGGCAGCGAACCAATCCGTGGAAAAACACCCCGCTCATTCGTCCTCGATCCCAGCGGTCGGTTTCTCCTTGCAGGCGGACAAAACTCAAACACTGTTACACTCTTTGCCATCGACCACCAAACCGGTCGCCTCACCTTCACCGGCGGCTCGTTCTTTGTTCCCGTACCAGTCTGCATTTGCTTTGAGCCCTCTCGCTGACACCCGCACCATCGCACGACAATAAAGTCCACCACACTGATACCCGCAATGACTCTTTGCTTGCTCAAATCAAAAATTCATCGTGCCACCGTCACCGGTGCCAGCGTCGACTACGAAGGGAGCTTGACGATTGCCGCCGACTTGGCAGAGCGAGTCAATCTGAAGCCCTATGAAAAAATTCTTGTCGGCAATCTCGCTAATGGCGAGCGGTTTGAAACTTACGTGATCTACGGAAAGAGCGGTTCGGGCGTCATCGAACTCAACGGCGCCACCGCCCACCTCGGCCATCCTGGCGATCGGCTGACGATCATGTCCTTCGGCTGGTTTGATGAAGCAGAATCAGCCCGGCACCATCCCGCCCTGATTCTTCTGGATAGCAACAATCAGATCATTCCTCACCCGCAGAGCACCTGAGGCACTGGCACGAAGTAAGGTTTGGGGTTCCTGGAGCAATCACTCACATGGAGTACTCTTTGGCATGCCGTACGATTTTAATAGGGGCCCTCTTTCTAGCGTTATTCCCCGTTCACGTATCGGCAGTTGAACCCCGTCCGCCCAACGTCATTGTCATTGTGGCCGATCAACTGCGGTACCAGTCGGTGGGTTACGCCGGCGACAAGCGAGCCCACACGCCAAACCTCGACCGCCTCGCTGCGGAGGGGGTTAACTTCCGGCAGTTTGTTGCGAACACACCTGTCTGTTCGGCGTTTCGCGGCTCGTTGCTCACGGGTAAATACGCCAGCACGACCGGTGTTGTTGTCAACGAACTGCGTCTAAACCCCAATCAAGATAGCCTCGCGCACATGCTCGCCCGCAGCGGCTATGCCTGTGATTTTATCGGCAAATGGCACCTATGGGCGGCCGAAGCCGGCGGCCACCACAACATTAAGAACGCCTACACCCCGCCGGGCCCCTACCGGATGGGCTTTGACGACTATTGGGCCGGCTTCAACTTCGGCCACGACAATTACAAAGCCTGGTATTTCCGCGACGCGGCCGAACCTCAGCGGATCGATGGTCTCGGCGACGCGAAGTTTACCGACTTGGCAATTGACCGCGTGCGGGAGCACGCCCAGAATCAGAAGCCGTTTTTTATGCTGCTCGCCCTCAGCATGCCACACGATCCGTGGAACAAAAACAATGTGCCTGCCGGCTGGTACGAGCGGTTCAAGAATGTGGCTTTTCCACTCCCCCCGACCTGGAGCGACACGCCCGATCCCTACATGGACCGCAATGCTGATGCAAAACAATGGGTTGAGTTTTGGAAGCCACACATGGAGGAGTTTCAACGGGTTTACCACGCCATGACCGCGGCTGTAGACGAACAGGTCGGGCGATTGCTAGCGGAGATCGACAACGCTGGCGTGCGAGAGGACACGATCGTCGTCTTCACGGCCGACCATGGCGAAATGTTTGGCGCCCACGGGCGGGTTTACAAAATGATCTTCTATGAAGAATCTGTTCGCACTCCCATGATCATGCGCTGGCCCGGACACATTCCGGCAAGTGTGCAGTCGGATGCATGCATCTCCACCGTCGACATCATGCCTACGCTCCTTGGACTTACCTCCGGGGAAATCCCCGCAGCGGTCGAAGGCATGAATCTCTCACACCTTGCCCTCGGCCAAGACGGCCCAGAACCGGAGGCGGCGTTGCTGCAAGGCATGGGGCACACCTTTCAATGGAAGGACGGGTTTGAGTGGCGGGCTCTGCGTAATAAGCACCACACCTACGCCCGCTACTTGCGTGATGGCCGCGAACTCCTCTTTGACAACGTCGCCGATCCCCTGCAAAAGCACGATCTTTGCGGCGAAATCGGTGAGCTCGATACGCTTACACGCCTCCTGGAGCAGCTCAAGGCAAAGATGCAAGCTCTCGGCGATACCTTTGAGAAGTGCAGCTGGTATCGAGACCAATTCACAGACAATCGCATCATCGTTCGAGGAGCTCGCGGGGAGTTTCATCGCGAGTTCGCTGCCGATATTTTGCTGAAAACAGCGCCTGCCTCCAAAACGCTACTGGATGGCAAAACGACCAGCCCCTAGCGGCTATCTGCATTTTCTTGTCTGTTTGAAAAGCTCGTTCGTGAGTACGGCCCCTATTCGACAACCTCCCTGCACCAACCATCAAATGATACCCGGCAGGTTTTAAAGAAGTCGATAATTCGAGCCTGAGTAACGCCACCGTCTAACTCAAGATCGAGTTCTAGGTGCGGCTCCCCGTCGTCGTCTAGGTACGCACGCGAAAAGCGTTTGGTACGATTCCATTCGTTGACTTTTTTGAGCGTCGCACTGCCATCGCTAAAGGATGAGTGAAACTGAATAGCTTTTTGATCTTTTGCCACAAATATCGAGGACCTGAATCCTTCCAGTTTCCACCGCACATTGCCCTCGCCGTCGAGCGTGGCTTCGTAGCCTTCGGCCCGCATCATTTCCCGTAATTCTTCGGCAGTAATCGTGGCCAGAATTATTTCATTGACTTCTTCAGCAGCCACGGGGCGAGCAGAGACCAATACCCCAGAATTGGCGGCGAGTAAGCAAGCAAGGGCCACGCCTTTCCAGCAGCTATTGGTTAGCAGGATGCATGGGGTCACAAGCGGCCCAAACCCGATCCTTGGCAACATGTCAACGTGATGCCTGCATTCACTGTTTACTACCATGAAAGCACCTCCTAGAGAAACACTCGGGAACGACCACTGTCTTTGAGGGGGCATTCTACTGCCCCCAGATCTGCCATGGGCAGATAACGCCAGAATGGCTAACAAACCCATAAAAACAGCCCCTAGCGGGGAGCGTTTTCCAGCCGGATCAGCTCCAGATAGCTGCGCCGCTCAGGGGCTGTGCAACCAAGTTCTTGGGCCAGTAATTCCAGGCACGCTCTGGCCAGAGGCACTTCTCCCTGCTGCACCCGAATCTCCAGTTCAATAAAATCCCCCAGTCCGACGACTGCGTCGATTGCCACATCGACTTCCGTACCGTGCCACACAACACGCACCGGTCGCCGTCGCTTGGCCACTTCCATCAGGCGACGAAAACCGATCGCTTCTAACATCTCCGTCCAGCGATCGACGGTCGCTACAGCACTGCCCAAGACGCCGGGCGAAGTGGCAAACGGCCCGAGTTCCAGTTCGATCTCCCGTCGCGTTTTTGTTGCCGTATCGATGCGGGGGCCCTTCCATGTCAGTTCCACATGCTCTGCCACCTTCCGCAGGCGGAGCGCTTCGTCGGTGAGGGCGAAATCCCGACAGGGATGCGAAAAGTACCGATCGACTTGATCGATCGACTCATGAAAACGTGCCGCCAAGCGCACCAATCGTTCCTCGAGCGCTGCGCGGTCTGACAGATAATATTTAAGTTCAACTTCGTACATGCTCTCCCTGCGGTTCTGGTTGTTGTTTGCACATCTATCACGCTCCCGCTTGGCACAGTCACGGTTCTATCGCTGGCCTTGTTTTTTCTGCTCAAAGACTCGCTAGACTCATGGATAGCGTCCTCTGCAGAATAACCCCCTGCCAGCCTGCGTGTCGGCCCATGCACTCTTTTTTCTTACACCGTCACCGCCAGACTCCTGCTTGTGTGGATCTTTTTCTGGGCAGCCTGATTATGGCTAGCCTCGTCGCTGGCGGTTGTAACCCCCCAACCTCGTCGCATCCGGCAGTCGGCCGACTCATCGGCAACCTACCGCTCGTTTCACTGGCAGATCCGACAGAGGGAGAAAATCCGTCGGCCACTGCCTCTCCGACATTTTTAAAGAAGGTGACGCTCCTTAATTTTTGGGGTGTGTGGTGCATGCCCTGTCGCCGAGAATTACCCGGGCTGGTGCGGTTGGCCGATCGACTTCAGTCGGAGCCGGCCTTTCAGTTCGTGGCTGTCTCCTGCGGATCGGGGGGCCCTGACGACTTCAACGAGATCGCGGCCACGACGCGTGATTTCCTTGCTGCACAAAAAATCTCACTCGCTGCGTGGGCCGATCCCGCTGGATTTGTGCGAATTCTTTTTAGCGAGTCATTTGGCTTTGAAGCCTATCCAACGACCTATCTCATCGGCCCCGACGCCCGAGTGCGCGCTGTCTGGATCGGCTACCGTTCCCGCGATGAAGCCGAGATGGCACAAGCCATTTTGAAAGCTCTTAAAGAGGTTTCGTCGCCCGAGCAACCAATGACGGCTGAAGCTCCATCAGTCGATCCATGATTGCTATGGCGGCCCGGGCAGGATCGTCTGCCGAAACGACAGCAGAGGCTACAGCCACGCGGCGAATTCCCAATGATGTAATCCTCTCCAGATGCTCAAGGCTAATCCCGCCAATGGCAAACTGAGGCAGACTGACTTCTGCGGCTACTGTGCTAAGAAATTCGGGCGGTGCACACGTGGCAAACGATTTTGTAGTCGATGGAAAGCAGGGGCCCACACCCAGATAGTCGGCGCCTTCGATCACCGCTGCGCGGGCCTCAGCAAGGCTGTGGGCCGTTCGACCCAGCAAGCAGCGGGCACCAATCACACGCCTCGTGAGCACCGTTGAGAGATCACCGGAGCCGGTGTGTGCACCATCAGCGCCACTCGCTACAGCCACGTCGACGCGGTCGTTGACCACCACAATCGCGCTGCCATCAGGACACCGTCGCCGAGCAATCGCCAGAGCCTGCTGCGTCCGCTGCACCAGGGTCGGCACGCCGATCTGTTTATCGCGAATCTGAATCATCCGTACGCCCGCTTCCAACAGCGATTCCAGCATTCGATCAAAGGCCCGCTCGTCGGATCGACCATCGACAAGAACGCAAAGGCTGATGCCTTGCAACCGTTCTTGAGCGCGGGCTGTGCCGCGGGCCGCCCGCTCCAGCGTGTAGAGACGGTAGCGCAGCTTTTCAAACTCTCCTCCTGTGGCCGGAGCGACAATGGCCGCGCACTCTTGCAAGCTCCGCAAGGCCTGCGATCCCCTGGCCGCGTTGGCCGCTAGCACGTCATCGGCTGAGTCGCGAGGCAGCGCCGCTACCGCCACTGCGTCGACGCCGACGTCTCCCGGCAAATCACGGACAAACAGCCTTGGGTGCAACGATTCTCGCGCTAGCACTGCCGTCAAATCGTGCCGTAAATCCTTGGCCAGCTGTGTCAGGTGCAAATCGGAAAAGACAAATCGTACGACGTCCTCAATCACCCGCAACGCCTCGCCGGCCCGGTTGGCGGAAGCATCCAGAGCCCGCCAGACTCCCGCCATCGGCCCAGGCTGCGTGAAGTCGCTGTTTTCCAAGTTGATGTCCATCCTTCACTCCTCGAGCCTTTGATATGCCTTGGAAAAATGTGGTGCCCCCCCTACACTCCGCCACAGGCATGGTGAGTGCTGGATCGACGACCATCTGCCACCCATTTTGTATCCGTGAGATCGTAACGCCGTGGTCACAGCACGCTATCTGACACTCCTCTGGCCCGGACTACCGTGGCTTTGGCTGCGTGGCAGTTTGGCCGGTCTTACTTTAGCACTCGCTTTTGCTCTCGTCCTCGATGTTGCGGTAATTTCGACTTGGATTTGGTCGGATCTGGTTGATCTGGAAATCTCGCTCGGGATCTGGACGGCCACGGCCGCCGTCTGGCTCGTGGCCACTCTGTCGGCTCTCTCGGCATTTCCGCCCCCCATCCCGGTCGCCCGCGATCAAGCCACGGATACTCTTTTTTTAAAGGCCCGCGATGCCTACCTGGCGCGTGACTGGCTGACTGCTGAGATGAATCTACGCGCTTTGTTACAACTCTCTGCCATGGATGGAGAGGCCCAACTGCTGCTGGGCACTCTGCTCCGCCGCTTGGGCCGCTGGCAGGAATCCCGACAGGCTCTAGAAAAACTCTCCCGCAGCGACTCTGGTGGGCATTGGAGATCGGCAATTGATCGGGAGTTGGCCTACCTCACTGTTCCGCGGCCGGCCGAGTCTGCCGTCGCTCCAGCGGCCGCAGCCGATCCCGTGACTGCCTCAGTGTCTTTAAACACCGCTCTTACAGCGCCTGTCGAGGATGGCTTGGCTGCGTAAAGGGTTGAGTTCAAGCGGATTTCGCTCCTCCAACAGACAATTTTGAAAAACGCTTCTACAATAAACGTACCGGAGAGAACACTAAGAAAAACCCTGCCCGTTGGCCGGGAAAATTTCAGGGTGCCTAAAAGTTTGGCTGTTTGGCGTAAGTTTTGCACTATGAGTCCGTTCGCTGAAGGGTGACTGCCGAAATGGCAATGCCCACTTCAGTCCAATCACTAAGGAACCCTTTTCATGTACGAGCGTTTTACAGACCGTGCTCGCAAAGTGATGCAGCTGGCCAACCAAGAGGCCCAGCGTTTCAACCACGAATACATCGGCACAGAGCATGTCCTTCTGGGTCTCATTAAGGAAGGCAGCGGCGTGGCCGCCAATGTCCTTAAAAATCTCGACATCGATCTGCGGAAAATCCGCATGGAGGTTGAGAAGCTGGTGCAAAGCGGCCCCGACATGGTGACGATGGGAAAACTGCCACAAACCCCACGGGCCAAGAAGGTGATCGAATATTCGATGGAGGAGGCTCGTAATCTCAACCACAACTATGTCGGCACAGAGCACATTCTTTTGGGCTTGCTCCGCGAACAGGAGGGCGTGGCCGCACAAGTGCTCTTGAATCTTGGCCTTAAGCTCGAGGATGTCCGCGAGGAAGTGCTCAACCTGCTGGGGCACGGCATGGAAAATGAGGGCGGCGAACGGGCTGGCATGGGCGGTCGACAAACGGCCGGTGCCGGAACTGGCAGCGGTGGTGAAGCAGCTACCAAAGGGAGCAAGAGCAAGACTCCAGCCCTCGACAGCTTCGGCCGGGATCTGACGGAACTGGCCCGTCAAGGCAAGCTGGATCCCGTCATCGGCCGGGAAAAGGAGATCGAGCGGGCGATTCAAATTCTTTGCCGCCGGACGAAAAACAACCCCGTGCTCCTGGGCGAAGCAGGCGTCGGCAAAACAGCCATCGTTGAAGGCTTTGCGCAGCGCGTTGTCGACGGAAATGTGCCCGAACTTTTGGCCGATCGACGCATCGTTGTGCTCGACTTGGCGATGATGGTCGCTGGCACGAAATACCGCGGCCAATTCGAAGAGCGGATCAAGGCCGTGATGAACGAAGTGCGGCGGGCTAAAAACACGATTTTATTCATCGACGAACTCCACACGCTTGTCGGAGCCGGTGGAGCCGAAGGTGCGATTGATGCTTCCAATGTGCTCAAGCCGGCGCTCGCCCGAGGTGAAATTCAGTGCATTGGTGCGACCACGCTTGATGAATACCGCAAATACATCGAGAAGGATTCGGCCCTCGATCGCCGCTTCCAGATCGTGATGATCGAACCCGCCACCAAGAGCGAGGCCGTGGAAATTCTCAAGGGACTCCGCGATCGCTATGAATCCCACCACCGTGTGCAGATCACAGACGCAGCTCTTGTGTCAGCCGTTGAGCTTTCCAGTCGTTACATCACCGGCCGCTGCCTTCCTGACAAAGCGATCGATGTGATTGATGAGGCCGGCGCCCGCGTGCGACTCAAAGCCATGACCAAGCCGCCAGATCTCAAGGAGATCGACGAAGAGGTTGAGAAGCTCAATAAGGACAAAGAAGAGGCTGTTGCCAATCAAGATTTTGAAAAGGCTGCAGCGCTCCGCGACCAAGCCGACAAACTCAAGAAAAAGAAACAGACCATGACACGCGACTGGCGGGATAAGTCTCGCGAGGCCGACGGCGTTGTGGACGAAGAAGTCGTGGCGGAGGTCGTCTCTAAGATGACAGGCATTCCACTCACACGCATGAGCACCGAAGACACAAAACGCCTGATGGAAATGGAGAGCGAACTCCACAACCAGGTCATCGGCCAAAACGAAGCTCTGAAAAGTATTTCTAAGGCGGTCCGTCGCAGTCGCTCAGGACTCAAAGACCCCAAGCGTCCCATTGGCTGTTTTGTTTTCGCTGGGCCGACAGGTGTCGGAAAAACGCTGCTTGCCAAGGCTCTGGCGCAGTTCATGTTTGGCGACGCCGATGCGTTGATTCAGATCGACATGAGCGAATACATGGAAAAGCACAACGTCAGTCGTCTGATCGGCGCGCCTCCGGGCTATGTTGGCTTTGAAGAGGGAGGACAGCTCACTGAGAAAATCCGTCGTCGCCCCTACTCGGTCGTGTTACTCGACGAGATCGAGAAAGCGCATCCCGATGTCTTCAACATGCTCTTGCAGGTGATGGAGGAAGGCCGTCTTACTGATAGCTTTGGCCGCAACGTTGACTTCCGCAATGCAATTTTGATCATGACTACCAACGCTGGCGCCGATGCGATCAAAAATGAATCTTCTTTTGGTTTCCAAAAACCAGACGGCGATGCCAGCTATGACAGCATGAAGGCCAGAGTCAACGAACGCATCGAGAAGGTTTTCCGCCCTGAATTTTTAAACCGCATCGATGATGTGATTGTGTTCCATCACCTGACTGTAGAAGACCTCAAGCAGGTCATCGACATCGAGCTTGCAAAGGTGCGTGAACGACTCTTAGAACGCGGCCTCAAGCTCGAACTCACCGAAGAGGCAAAGAAGTTTCTGATTAAAAAGGGCTCCGACACAGACTTCGGTGCCCGTCCGCTGCGTCGAGCACTGGAGAACTACATCGAAGACCCTGTCTCGGAAGAACTCCTCAAAGGTGAGTTTGAGGGGAAGGATACGATCCAAGTCGATTGCGTCGAAGTGGCTGATAAGAAGCAGCTTATCTTCAAGGGACTCATCACTGCCGAACCGGTTGTCGCCGCCGAGCCACCTGCCTCGGTTGCCTAGCATCCCCAGACAGCCTCGATGAGAAACACAGCGCCCTTGTCCGCGGGCTTGCTGCCTTTGACTGTTGATACTTTTGCGGATTCTGGGCTTGCCGCACAAGCGGTTCAAGTTGCGCGACCCGTACATCCGATGCCAACGGTAAGGATCATCGCGCGGCCTGTCGCCAGAAGTATCATGGCTCTCACTTCCACACTACTTGAAACGCCTCCAGCCAGCGGCCTCGGCCCTTGGCTGGCAACTCATATTGCAAACCTCGGCGATTTTGCCCTAAGCCGTGTGGCGGGCATCGGTGACATCGCGATCTTCTCGTTCCAGACCATCGGTTGGATCTTTTCACGACGGCAGCGAAGGGATGTTTTATTACCTAGCTTTTATCAAATTGGCGTTCTCTCGCTGCCCGTGGTGGCGATCACGGGCCTCTTTATCGGCATGGTGTTGGCCGTGCAGAGCTTTGCCCAGTTTAAGGCTCTTGGCTTACAGACCCGTCTTGGGGCCGTCATCAATCTCTCTCTGGTGCGGGAACTCGGCCCGGTGTTGGCGGCGACTATGCTGGCTGGCCGCGTCGGTAGTGCGATGGCAGCAGAACTCGGCACCATGCGGGTGACTGAACAAATCGATGCGCTGGAGAGCATGGGGGCTAACCCGATTTATTATTTAGTCGTGCCCCGGTTTCTGGGCTGCCTGATTTTAATCCCAACATTGACCGTAATGGCTGATTTCATGGGCGTGCTCGGTGGATATCTTTATTCAAACCTGCTGCTTGGAGTTGACTACCACCATTACTGGAATAATTCTCGCGAATACGTCGGTGCTTTTGACTTCCTGATGGGAATTTTTAAGAGCTTCTTCTTCGGGGGTGCGATTGCGATTGTCAGTTGCCACCGAGGATTTCACTGCACTCCTGGAGCCGAGGGAGTGGGGCGAGCAGCCACCAACGCTTTTGTGCACTCGTTTGTTCTGATACTCGTGCTGGATCTATTTCTCGGCATCGGACTGGATAACATTCACGACATTTTCCGCCCTGAGGGTCCTCGCAAACTACTCTGAGGCTCTTCCTCAGGCCATCGCAGACGACTCTTTCACCGCATCAATTCTCACACCCAATGCCAGCCGTCGCATCCGCCACAAGCCACAGCCGCGACACATCACAGCCACTGGTGCTGGAAACTGACGCACTCACCGTACGCTTTGGCGAACAGAATGTGCTGCGAAATATTTCGATCCAAATCCCTCGCGGGCAAACGCTCGCGGTGCTCGGGGAAAGTGGCTGTGGCAAGACGGTACTGCTCAAGGCGATGATCGGCCTAGTGCGGCCTTCGCTGGGCGAGGTGCGGTTTGAGGGGAAGGCTCTCTCTGGCATCAAGGGGAGTGAGCTCGACGCACTTCGCACGGGCTATGGCTTTGTTTTCCAAGGTGCGGCGTTGTTTGACAGTCTGACCATTGCCGACAATATTGCTTTTCCGCTCCGCGAACACACTCATCTTTTAGAGCCTGAGATTCGCGACATTGTCGACTCCCTGCTGGCTGAGGTTGGCTTGCCCCGATCCGTGGCAAACCAAAAACCGGTGCAACTCTCCGGGGGCATGCGCAAGCGAGCGGGGGTGGCCCGTGCCCTGGCACTTGATCCGCATCTGATTCTGTATGACGAGCCCACAACTGGTCTTGATCCAATCATGAGCGATGTGATTAATGAATTGATTCTGCGCGTACGGTCTCGGGATGATGTCACGAGTATTGTCGTGACACACGATTTGGCATCGGCTCGAAAAGTAGCTGATCGAATCGTCATGCTCTATCCACTTGCCCGACTTGGGCCCGAGGAAGAGCAGATCATTTTTGATGGCACACCAGTCGAACTCGCCGAAGCGACTGACCCACGAATCTGCCAGTTTATTGAGGGCCGGGCCGGTGCCAGGCTGACTGAATTGCACGATGAGCAGGCCCGTGCTCTGCAAACACCCTCGCAACTCTCTGCAGAGCAGATTGCCGAATCAGCTCTTCCAGAGCAACCCAGCGGAGACTCCCCGTGAACGACCGCGTCATGCAATTTCGCGTCGGCGTGATGGTGCTGGCCACCGCCATTATCGCTGGCATTCTCGTCGTCTTGTTTGGCGATCTGCCGTCACTGGTGCAGTCGACATACCCACTCCAGATGAGCTTTGCTGATGCCCGAGGCGTGTCTTCTGGAACCCCGGTTCGAAAAAATGGCATCCTTGTGGGACGAGTCGCCAGCATCTCGCTCAACGAGCGAGGCGGGGTGAGCGTCGTTGCCGACATCGATTCCTATGTGCCGATCTACCGCGACGAGCAACCCCGCATCAATGGCTCACTTTTGGGTGACGCAGAGATTTCGCTGGTGCCTGGCAGGATTGTGCCGCCGCGACAACGCATTGCCAAGGAGGAAGTGCTGGTGGGTTCGCTTGTGCGTGATCCTTTTGAAGCACTGGCGTCGCTTGAGCCTAAGTTTAGCACGACGCTCGACTCGCTTACCGATGCGAGTGAGTCGATCGGCAAGCTCTCAAACAATCTCGACAAACTCTTTCTTGGTGAAGATGAGAAGTTTGAAAGCATGGTGCGCAAAACAGAACAGGCGCTTGAATCCTTTAGCATAGCGATGAGCAATATCAACGATGTGCTTGGCGATCCACAGGCTCGGGACAAAATGAAGGCTGCGATCGAGGTCTTGCCCGACGTTCTGGCTGACCTCCGCGCCACTGTCAAAGGTATCAGCACCACCGTCGACACGGCCGATCGCAATCTGCGTAACCTCGAAGGGCTGACACGTCCACTCGGCGAGCGTGGTGAAGAGATGGTGGCCCAAGTGGACCGCACCATCGGCCGACTCGACGAGGTCCTCCAGCAGGCTGCCATGTTCACCAAAGCGCTCAACCAGTCGGAGGGCACGCTGGGCAAGCTCGTCCGCGATCCAAAGGTTTATGACGATCTGGCCCAAGCCGCAGCCAATGTCAATAACATCACGAAGGAACTGCGGCCCATTGTGGACGACGTGCGGGTCTTCACCGACAAGATCGCTCGCCATCCAGAGCAATTAGGTGTCCGCGGCGCGCTCGATCGTCGCCCCGGGGTCAAGTAGGGTCAAGGAACAAGCTATCGACTTCCAAAGGACGTCTAAGCACCGACTGGAACTGTCACTTCGCCCTCTAAAGCGCGGAGGTACTCGGCAATAAATTCACCGTACCGAGCCTTGACTTCAGCAGGCAGGTGACTGTAGCCCGTCAGTCGTCCACGGCACTTTTTCGAACCGCAGAGGCACGGACCGGTTAGGTGCTCAATTTCGTATTCAAACGTTTCGTAGTCGAATGTGAGTTCTTCGCCAGCTTGAATTGGCCGCAGGGCTTTGGCTTCTATCTCTTTGACCCCTGAGCGAATCAGGAGACCGCAGTTGGGGTCGCATGAGTGGTTGAGCAACACAACCACGCCGTCGGGCAAGATGTGCGTATCAACATCAACCTGCATGGAGTGCCGCGTGCGCTTGGGCAATTGCGGACCCCATGCTCTGAGAATTGTTTCGCCGGCGGCCAGATTCCGAGCAGCACAGGCTGACTGACCAAGATGCCCGTTTTTAATCTCTACAGGCTCGCTCATCGTCGGAAGACGCTGTTGTTCTTCATAAGCAGCCAGGCCAGCCATCTCATCAAAATTGGTCTCTCGGAGTCGCTTGCCGTAATGCTCCTTCAGCCAGGGAATCGTCTGTTCAACCGAGTCTGGCTGTAAAAGAACCAGTTCTCCAGCCTTTACAGCATTGAGCACAAGTGCCGCAGACTCACACCAATTACCTCCGGCCTGGATCGTTGTCGGCCTGTCAGCACGCATGCCTTGCGCGATTCCCTCAGAAAGAAGCCGGGTTATTTCGCCCGGTTGTCGACCGCGAATGTAGGCGTCTTCGTAGACTACAACCCGATCGAAGGTGACCCCAAGCAACCGGCCCTGCGCCAGAATATCTTCATCGCGACGGTCCCCGGCCGCTGAATACACCGCGGTTCGATGCGGGTGCGGCAGCGAGCGAATCGCCCCACAAATCTGCTCCAGTGAAGGCACGTTGTGGCCGTAATCGACCACGATTGATGTGCCTTGCAGGTCGAGCAGATTAAACCGTCCAGGCGAGCCCGCCGATCCAGCTGAAAAACTTTCCAGACCCAGTCGCACTAATTCAAGGGGCACGCCCAAGCACCACGCAGCGGCAGCACCCGCCAGCACATTTTCCACTTGGAAGCCAATGATGCCGCGGTGCACAAGCGGCACGCGATCGAGGTTCGCCAAGCGAGTTTCGCGCGGACCGTCGCAGAGCACAATCCAACCCTCGCGCACCGTCGCTGTCAGACCGCCCGCGGCAAGATGGGCCACGATCACTGGATTATTGGGGTCGAGTGCAAAGTAAACGACCTGTCCTTTGCACCACTGCTTCATTTCAACAACGAGTGGATCCGCAGCATTGAGAATGACCGATCCTGTTTTTCGCACCGCTGCGACAACCGCTCCCTTGACCCACGCCAACTGCTCGGGAGTATGGATCTCATTAAGTCCCAGATGATCGCCCGATCCGATATTGGTCACAACGGCCACATCGCAGCAGTCAAAACCACAGCCTTCACGGAGAATGCCACCTCGGGCAGTCTCCAGCACGGCTGTTGTGACCGATGGATTGGCCAGCACGCGACGGGCACTCGCCGGGCCACTGCAGTCGCCACTGTCGATCTGCCGATTGCCCACCCAAATCCCCTCGGTGCAGGTGGTGCCAACCGTGGCACCGCCGGCTGTCGCCAAATGGGCGAGCAATCGCACCACCGTCGATTTTCCATTGGTCCCCGTCACGGCCGCCACAGGAATCCGACCATCTTCCTCGGGAGCAAAAATCATGTCGACGATCGCCGCGCCGACATTCCGCGGCGTGCCTACCGTTGGTTCCAAGTGCATGCGCAGGCCCGGCCCGGCATTGACTTCAATGACAACTCCCCGCTGCGATTCCAGTGGCTGAGCAATGTCTGCGGTGACAACATCAATGCCGGCCACATCCAACCCAATGATCCGCGCCGCTTCAACTGCCCGCGCGGCCACTTCCGGATGCACGCTGTCGGTGACGTCTTGGGCACTGCCGCCAGTGCTTAAATTGGCATTTTGTCGCAGGAGGACAACGCGATCCACTGCCGGAATGCTCTCCAGCAGCAACTCCTGCTCTGCCAAAACAGCCATCGCCACTTCGTCGATGACAACCGGACTCAGTGCACCGGCATGATCGCCGCAGCGGCGAGGATCTTCGTTGAGCTGGTCAACCAATTGCTGAATAGTTGCCTGGCCCGTGCCCGTCACTGTCGGTGGATGCCTACGGGCTGCGGCCACAACGGCGCCGCCGACAACAAGCAATCGGTAGTCGTCTCCGCTGACAAATCGCTCGACCACAACAGCAGCATCCTGTTCGCGGGCCACATGCCAGGCCTGCTCAACCTCTTCTCGGGTCGACAGGCTGACGGAGACCCCTCGGCCCTGATTGCCGTAGCGAGGCTTCACCACAACTGGCACGCCAATCTCTTCGGCAGCAACCCACGCGTCGGCAGCATCGCTGACAGGACGACCCTCCGGCACTGGAATGCCAGCCTCGGCCAAGAGCGTGCGGGTCAGTTCTTTATCCTGTGCGATCGATTCGGCAACGGCGCCAGTGCGATCAGTCTCTGCGGCAATGATTCGCCGCTGCTTGGCACCAAATCCCAGTCGGACAAGCGATCCTTCGGTGAGCCGCCTGGACGGAATGCCTCTGGCTGCTGCGGCTTCGACAATCGACCGCGTGCTCGGGCCTAACTGCACATCCAGCAACACCTTTTTAAGTCGCTTGATCTCGCAGGCCACATCAAAAGGCTCGCCCGCCACAGCAGCCATGATCAGGCGGTGCGATGTGCGCAGGCAATCAATTGCAAACGCTTCTTCTTTGAACTGAATAATGACCTTATAGACACCCCGAGTCGAGGTTTCGCGGGCCTTTCCAAAGCTCACAGGCTGGCCGGCGAGAGACTGCAGTTCGAGGGTCACATGCTCAAGGATGTGTCCCATCCATGTGCCGGTGCGCAACCGCTGAAAAAAGCCGCCGCGTTCACCGATCGAGCAGCGGTGCTCGATCAGACTCGGCAGCCACTGCATCAGCCGGTCGTTGAAACCGGGAATTAAATCTGATGGGTATTCCTCAAGACGACCGAGGTCAACCCACGCCTCAAGAACAGGAAACGAAGCCCATTGATTAGGACCGCGAAGAACCTTGAGCGTTTGAATCTCCATGGAAGGAAAACGTGTCTCTCTTACCCGAACGCAGACGCATGCGTGGGGTGGGGTTGTGTGTACCTTTTCCAGTCAGCAGACAATCCGCTTAACTTTTTTTGGAAAAAGGCTCCACCTGTCACCGCGAGGCTCAGCGGGCGCGTCGCCCAAAAAGCCTTTTGAATAGATCCCGATATGCAAGTAACCCTGACACAGACTGTCGTCAGGGCGGCCAGCAATCTGGGGCCGCGGGAGAAATGCCTCTGGCAAAGAATATCTTTGCAGGCAGGCTGTAGCACAACGGGGGGGATACTTTCCCGACCAACAAGAAACCGGCCGAAGGGGCCATGGGACGAATTATTTCCCTCACCGTGAGATCGTTGTACACCGCCGCACGCCACACGGACGCACGTTCGCTTGCGGTGCGCGTTCCTCGCGGCACCATGATTCCAACCTAATAACAGATCACAAACAAAGATTTGGGACGTCAGTGCACCGCTATTTTCGCGGCTCTTCACGTTCACCGAGTAAGAGTCTACGCTTTCTTTTTGGGATTGCGAATCGTTCTCTAAAAAAATAAATGGGATGCAGTTCTCGTGCCGAGAACGAATCACATTCGATGACACCGCATCTGGGGCCCGAAAACCTCTGAGCTGTTGACGGCAACCAGATCGGCTCATGGAAGGGATGGTAATTCTTGCTGCTTTCTTTGTAAAAACAGCGGTCAACCGGGTTGGCGGGCAGGTATTTTTTACTTTGATCAGGGAACAGTCAGGATTACGGCCCGCTCTGAATTCAGAGGCAGGCCAATGTCGCTTGAAACCTAGGAGGGTAGTTTAGGGATATTCGGAAAGCTAGCAACAATTCTATTGCCACTGCCACAAAAGCCAATTATCCGATTTATCAGGGCTTAAAACCCTGCTTGACCGCTTTTCCCGCCCTGTTTTACGTGCAAAAACGGCTCTTCAATCAAATCCCCACCATTCGGACAAGTTCTCACTTTCCATGCCATCCCTGCCCGCCGCTTCACATCCGATCGATGGCTCCTCCGTGAGTCGTGGCCGACTCCTTGCCGAACGGACTCTTCCCCCCGAACACCTGCTCTGTTTAGAGGTTGGAGAGAAGTTGGTAGCGACTTGCCGCTTTGACCTAGATGCCGATCTCAATTTTACCGACGGCTGGATTGTGCTGACCGATCGCCGGTTGGTTGCCGATACGCCGGCTTCTTTCGACGGAGACTCTCGATCGCTCCAGAACGCACCGTCTCCGAAACAAACGCACTCGTGGTTACTCGCTGCTTCGACTCGCGTCGATGTGCACATGCGGGCTGCTGTTGGCCGCATCGAACTAGCGTCTGGGGACGGCATTGTGGCCAGTTGGCTGTTCACTCCCGCCCGAGCCAAGGAAGTGCTGGCACTCGAAGATGCCTTCGATGAACGCATTCGGGGGGAACGAATTCACAATGCCTTGGCAACGCGAGTGGCCAAGGCAACCAACGCCCGAGATCAATCGCAGGCGATTGAGTCTGATGCGTTGACCGATGGGTCTAAGAACTCAAACGATGACGAAACGCTCGATCCCAGTAGCAGCCCCGAAAGCACTAGCGGCGCATCGTGGCGATCGCTCGTTCGCATTCTTACCTTTGCAAAACCGCATGCCGGCATGGCGATCCTGGGCGGCCTACTCTCGCTGGTCAGCACCGCCGTCACACTTGTGCCACCCTATCTCACAATGCCCTTGGTCGATAAGGTTTTGATCCCGAGACAATCGGGCGAAGCCGTGCCCTTCTCCATGATCTGGTGGTATCTGGCTGGACTCACAGGTGCCGCTCTTGCTGCTTGGCTGCTCTCGTGGGCACAGGCCTGGACGCTGGCATGGGTCAGCGAGCGAGTCGCGGCTGATCTGCGGGTTCGCACCTATTCGCACATGCAGTCGCTTTCAATTGATTTCTTCTCCGGTAAACGCACCGGCGACTTGATGTCGCGTGTTGGCAGCGACACCGACCGCATCAACACATTTCTTTCTGTCAATCTCATCGATTTTTCTTCGAATGTTTTGCTTGTGCTGCTCACGGCCGGCGTGCTGATCTGGATCAACCCGCTCTTGGCGCTCGTGACACTGGCACCGTTTCCGCTTGTCGTGTGGCTGGTCTACTCGGTGCGATCGCGGCTGCGACGCGGCTTCATCCGTGCGAATGTGGCTTGGTCTGATATGACCAGCACATTGGCTGACACGATCCCTGGTATCCGCGTGGTGAAAGCCTTTGCGCAGGAGTCCCGAGAGATCGATCGGTTTCGGACCGCCAACGATCGCGTGCTCGAAGCCAACGACCGCGTTAATATTGTCTGGTCGTTCTTCGGTCCCCTGATCAGCCTTTTTAGCGAAGCCGGACTGCTTGTCGTCTGGGGAGCCGGCGCGTGGCTGGTCTTTAGCGGCACGGTGACCGTCGGCGCGCTCACGGCATTTTTGGCTTACATCGCCCGCTTCTATGGTCGCATTGAGTCAATGATTCGCATGGTGCCTGCCACGCAGCGGGCCGCCGCAAGCGCCCATCGCATCTTTGAGTTGCTCGATTGCAAGCCGACGGTTGCGGAATCTCCCCGGCCGATCAACCCGGGTCGGGTGCAAGGGCGGATTGAGCTTTCGGGCGTTCACTTTCGCTACGGATCGCGAGAGGTTCTGCACGGCATCGATCTTGTCATTGAGCCAGGCGAGATGATCGGCCTGGTTGGCACCTCCGGATCGGGCAAGACCACGCTGGCCAACCTGATTTGCCGATTTTACGATCCCTCGAGCGGCACGATCACAGTCGACGGCAAAGACGTTCGCGACCTCTCGATCTCGGGCTACCGGAAAAATCTCGGTTGTGTGCTGCAGGAGCCGTTTCTTTTTTTTGGCACAGTCGCCGAAAATATTGCCTACGGCCAGCCCCAGGCATCGCGGGAGCAGATTGTGGCGGCTGCGAGGGCCGCCGGTGCGCACGAATTCATCCTCGCCATGCCGGCGGCCTACGACTCCCGTGTGGGCGAGCGGGGCGGCTCGCTCTCTGGCGGTGAAAGACAGCGACTCTCGATCGCTCGGGCTTTGCTCGTCGACCCGTCGATCCTAGTTCTCGATGAGGCAACATCGAGCGTTGACGCGGAAACAGAGGTCGTGATTCAAGCGGCGGTTGACCGGCTGGTGACGGGGCGAACGACAATTGCGATTGCCCATAGGCTCTCAACGCTGCGCCGGGCCAATCGGCTGGTCGTGCTCGACGCCGGCACCATTATCGAAACCGGCACGCACGATCAACTGCTTGCCGCCGAAGGTGCCTACTTTAGACTGTACCACGCGCAGACAAGGGCCGCTCTGGAAGCAGCCGCTGGGGCCTAAGCGTTTCTACTCCCAACTCTAGTTCTCCTCTCGTTCAGACCTCGATCATGAAGAGCTCCGACACCATACCACCAGCACGTACTCCGACCGAGTGGCAACTGGAACAGCTACGACACGGACGCCTCGATCTGATCGATCGTCACGGGCAGCGTCATAGCAACGTTGATGTCGTGCGAGCGTTTCCAATCTCTGTTCCCGCCGGACCGATTGCGATCGTGGCAGCAGACGGAACGGAACTGGCTTGGATTGATTCGCTAGCCCTGCTCGACGCACCGCTACAATCACTGCTGTTGAAGGAACTTGCCGTCCGTGAATTTTTGCCTGTCATCAAACGGATCGAAACCGTATCCGACAGCGAGCCAACCGAGTGGCTGGTGAGTACCGATCGCGGCTTACGGCGATTCACGGTGGCACACACCGACGACATTCTTCGCCTGCCCGACTCAAGCGCTGTGATCACTGACTCGTTTGGCGTGCGTTACTTGATCCCAAGCGTTGACGTGCTCGACGCCCGCAGTCGACGGCTTTTTGAAACCAGCCTGTAAGACACCGCAGCAAAATCCCCCCTCTTTCCCAACTTGGCCGAACTGGCTTTTCGGTGGCGTAAGATGGAGCAATTGCACCGTTGGTAAGGGGCTTTGCCTATAAATCCGCAAAAATCCCCGCAGAATTATTGAACGAAACGCTTGAAGCCTGCGTCAGGGAGATTAGGCTCGGTGGGTCTTTCCTCGAGGAGAAAAATAATGATTCTGTTCAACGCTCATCCATCCGACGTGAATTTTACCCGCCGCAGTCAATGGTTGCTCTGCGCAATTCCCGCTTCGATGGCATTTGTTTTTGTCTTGTCAACACTCGGCATCCCCCGCACCGCGATGGCGGAATGCTGTGGTGATGCCGCTGCTCCGGCACCCACTCAGACGTACCGCCTTGACTTTCAGACTGTGTACGATGAACAGCAGTTGACTGCCTACCGCGTCACTTATGAAACCGTCTACGACGCGCGCGTGTACACCGTCACCAAGCCCGTCTGGGAAACACAGACATCCGAGCGACGCTACACCGTGCAGCGACCCGTCTGGGAAACCAGTACGCGTGAAGAACGTACGACTGTCACGAAACCCGTGTACGAGACGCACATCCGTGACATGAGTTATGACGTCACTCGCGATGTTGTCGAAACTGGTTCTCGTGAAGAACGCTTCACTGTCATGAAGCCGGTCTACGAAACATCCTTGCAGCAGCAAACGAGTGTCGTTCGACGCCCCGTCTATGAAACTTCCGAACGGGACGAGGCCTACACTGTCGCCGAGCCAGTCACGACGATGCGCACCACCTACGCCGATCAAGGTGGCTATGTTGATCAAGTCACGCCCATGGTATCGCCGAGCGCAACGCAGCTGAGTTTTGTGCCGGCTGGCTGGGCCGTCAATCCCAGCACTGGACTGATGGCATGGCAACGGGGTGGCTATGTTTGGACGGTCACGCCGGGCGTTGTGATGAATCAGGTCAATCGCGTCTATCAGCCAAGCGTCGTGGCCGTGCAGGTTCCGCAGACAACCGTTGTCAACCGGATTGTCACTCGCAAGGTGCCCGTGCAGACGGTGCGATACGTTGACGAGCAAGTCGTTCAACAGGTTCCTGTGCAGACGATGCGGATGGTGGCCGAGGAACAGGTGCGACAGGTGCCCGTGCAGACGGTGCGAAAAGTTGTGGAGCGAATTGATCATAAGGTGCCTGTGCAGACGATGCGGATGGTGGCCGAGGAGCAGGTGCGACAGGTGCCCGTGCAAGTCTGCAAGATCGTGAGTGAAGACCGCGTCGAGCCTGTTTCTGTTCAGGTTTGTAAGTATGTCAGCGAGCAGCGCACCGCGCAGGTTCCTCGAATTGTTGAAACAAAGGTCCCTTACACCTACTCTGTCCGTTCGCCACGCACAGTGGTGATGCGGGTCCCTCTGGATGCCTGCGGCAATCCCCTGCCATCGGTCTCTCTGACAAACCTGCCATCGGCGACGGCAAAGCCGATCACTGCCTCAGGTGCTCCAGGCAGCACCGCCACCAGCCCACCGGCGCTCGTTCCAACAGATCCTCCCCTCACCAAAACATTCAGTGACAAGCCGGCCGATGCCCAGAGCGATCTAGCACCGGGCTGGAAGGATTCGTCGCTCGACCACATTGATCCCTCAACACAGTCGGGCGAACAACCGGCTCCTGCTCGAACATTCCGCGCGGAAAAATCGATTCTCCCTCGGACCAGCGAGCCCAGCGCCGGCTCCGGTGATCGGTCAATCGAAACGATCCCGGCTCCGGCCGCCAAGCAGCCTGGGCCAACTCGCGTTGGTACCCCAGCTGATTCAAGCACAGAGCCGGCAGTTGCTCCACTTGGGCCAGCAGTCGAACCAGCGCCACCGGCCATCGATCCCAAAGATGTTCCGACCGCAGAAGTTTCTGGCTTGAACCGAGCCACTCAGATCGAATCTGCGCAGCCCGATCAGTCCATCTGAACGATCTGCTCTGCAAACCCCTTGACATGATTCTCTGGAGAAAAAATGCGTTTGCTTCTTCGTACAGGATTGGCTTTTGTTGCTTGTGTCTTCTTGTCCCAGACAGTTGCTGCTGAGCCGCTCAAGGCGTTGATCGTCGATGGGCAAAACAATCACGGCAATTGGCCGCAAACAACCCAGATGATGAAGAAGTATCTGGAGGATTCCGGATTATTCACAGTCGATACCGTTACGCATGCTCCACAGGGGAAAGATGCATCGTTTCGACCCGCGTTTGCCAATTATGCCGTAGTCGTCAGTAATTTTGGTCACGGTGCGGCCGCTTGGTCCAGCGAGACTCAAACGGCATTTGAAGACTACATGCGCAGCGGTGGTGGACTTGTCGTTGTGCATGCGGCCGACAACTCGTTCCCAGAATGGGTCGCGTACAACCAGATGATCGGGCTGGGCGGATGGGGTGGACGCAATGAAAAAAGCGGGCCCTACGTCTATTTCAATGAGGATGGAAAGCTGATTCGTGACACGTCGGCCGGTGCCGGCGGCAATCACGGCCCGCAGTTGCAATTTCCGATCATCATTCGTATCGCTGAGCATCCGATCACCAGCGGCATGCCTGCAACCTGGATGCACGGGAACGATGAACTCTACGACAAGCTCCGCGGTCCAGCAGAAAATATGCAAATTCTGGCCACGGCGTATTCTCCCACGACCAAGCGGCACGAACCGATGATCATGACTCTGGAGTATGGCAAGGGGCGTATTTTTCACACGCCAATGGGCCACGGGAATGATTCGCAGGAATGTGTAGGCTTCATCACGGCCCTGCAGCGTGGCACTCAATGGGCTGCCACCGGCAAGGTGAGTGTGCCGCTACCGACCGACTTTCCAACAGCTGACAAGGCCACTCGCCGGCCATTTCCCCTACGATAAAACTGACGTTAGTTCCCGTGCCTGTCTTTGACTACTGCTTTACCGTTGATGCGTCGCTCAAGGCTGTTTGCGACTTTCACCACGACACCAGTGCTCTGAAAAAGCTGACGCCGCCACCCACGATCGTTCAACTGCACACAATCGAACCTTTGGCCGAGGGTTCTGTTTCCAAATTCACGCTCTGGGTTGGGCCGCTGCCCCTAGTGTGGACGGCGGTCCACAAAAATGTCTCGCCGCAGGGCTTTACAGACATTCAAGTCGAAGGGCCTGCCAAAAAGTGGGAGCACACTCACATGTTTGTGCCCGTTACCGACAGCACCACAGAGATCCGCGAGCATATCGACTATGAACACAAAAGTGGTTTCTGGGGCATTGTCACACGCTTGCTTTTTTCAAAGCCAAATCTGTTGTTGATGTTTACGTACCGCAAGCTTGCCACCCGCTGGCATCTGCGGACCTTCAAGCGACTCTGAGAGCCCGCCAGAGCAGGCAAGAACCGACGGTGGTTTTCGCGTTGGCGGTCTAGTAGAGTGTCCTTCCGCGGTACGTTCTCGCAGGGCAAACATCTTTTTTCTGGATAAGAAGCATGGCACTTCATGTTGGAAATGAGCCGGCGGCCGTGCAGGGCCTCTACACGCTGCCCATGATGGCCGATGTGCTGCAGGCACCCAGGGCAGCAGTCCGACACTGGGTGCGCAGCGGCTTACTTAAGCCTGCCGTACGCGCCGATTCAATTGAGTGGTTCGACTTTGAACAACTTTTTGTCGGCCGGCAACTTGTCCGCCTTTTATCGACCGGCCTATCGCTGCGTGCCATCACAGCCAAGTTGTCGGAACTGGCTCCCGGCGGTGCCCCAGAAGCCGCGACAATTGCCGAGCGAATCGTCACCGACGGCAGCCGCCTGAGCATCCGTCGCGGTGACCATCTTGTCGGTGCAGGTGGACAATTACAGTTTCTTTTTTACACGACTGGCCTGCGGGCAAGCGACGCCCCGCCCGCAATTCAGCATCCGTGGGCCGTGCTCGAGATGGACAACGATGATGACTGTGAGCACCCACAACGCGTCGCAGGGCACGCTCCATTCCGCGTCGCAGGGCACGCTCCATTCCGCATCGCAGTCAACATGGATAACAATCATGACAGCACGCTGATGGGCGTGCATGAACTGCTGGAATTGGCGGCCGAG
>Ga0194051_1000299_pt1 | contig 29145 bp, 28 predicted proteins | sample SepL2320m_MetaG_FD_161275 | JGI IMG/M metagenome (GOLD analysis project Ga0194051, IMG submission 161275) | Anoxic zone freshwater microbial communities from boreal shield lake in IISD Experimental Lakes Area, Ontario, Canada - Sep2016-L239-20m | ecosystem: Environmental > Aquatic > Freshwater >... | reverse complement strand
TGGTGGCGTGGCTGTTATCAAGGCTGGAGCTGCAACTGAGGTTGAACTCAAGGAGCGCAAGCACCGCATTGAAGATGCAGTTCGAAATGCCAAGGCTGCTGTTGAAGAAGGAATCGTTGCCGGTGGTGGCGTTGCACTTCTACAAGCAGCAACTGCAGCATTTAAGAAGTTAACTGGTTTAACTGGCGATGAAGCAACTGGTGCAAAGATTGTTGAATATGCAATCGAAGCTCCGCTTAAGCAGATCGCAATTAACGCAGGACTTGAAGGCGGAGTTGTTGTTGAGAAGGTTCGTAATCTTCCAGCAGGACAAGGTCTTAACGCTGCAACTGGTGAGTATGTGGACATGATCAAATCTGGAATTATTGATCCAGCCAAGGTCACACGTTCTGCGCTACAAAACGCAGCATCTATCGCAGCCCTGTTCATCACAACTGAAGCTGTGATTGCAGATAAGCCAGAAAAGAATCCAGCACCAATGCCACAAGGTGGCGGAGATATGGACTTCTAAGCCTATTTTCACCTAGTTGTGCCTAACGCCGTCCTCGATTAACGCGAGGGCGGCGTTCTGCTTTACCCTATACACATGGCAAAGAAATCATTGGTGAAAAAAGCGCCAAAGCAGCTTCCAGGTAAGGCTGCGTCAAAAACGCCTGCTCCTTTTGATGCAAAAAATCTTGCCCACAGTGCAATCTTTGAACACGCAGAAAAGCGTGATCATGTTGGTTCATTCATTAGCGTTGAATTTGATGATGAGAACCGCGTTGCCACATACCTCTTTAATGCAAACCTTGCTGGCTATAAAGGCTGGCGTTGGTGCGTCACCGTTGCAAAGGTTGATGCAGATGCAACGCCAACAGTTTGTGATCTAGTTGTTCTTCCTGGGCCAGATGCCTTACTTGCACCAGAGTGGATTCCTTATCGCGATCGTATTTTGCCGGGCGATGTTGGCGTTGGTGACATCGTTCCAAGTTCACTCGATGATGCGCGTTTAGTTCCTGGACAATCTGCATTGCCACAAGATGAAGATTTAGATACTGCAATGGCAGTTGAATTAGGTTTTGGTCGTGCACGAGTAATGTCTATTGAAGGTCGCGATCAAGCAGCTAAGCGTTGGTATGAGGGAGAGCGTGGACCACAAGCACCATTGGCACAAGCTGCACCAAAGCCATGTCATTCATGCGGATTCTTTCTTCCTATCGCAGGCTCACTACGCGCAACCTTTGGCGTGTGTGCAAATGCAATTTCCCCCGATGATGCACGCGTGGTCTCTGTTGATCATGGATGCGGCGCTCACTCGGAAGCGACCTTCACTGACCTGGTGATAAACTAAAGCCCTGACCGCAACCCCCGCGGCATAAACGAAGACACGAAATAATCAAGGAGCCCTCCCCATGCCTACAGGACGCGTTAAATGGTTCTCCCTAGAAAAGGGTTTCGGTTTTATTGCCAATGATGAAGGCGAAGATGTTTATTTAGCTGCTTCATCTCTTCCAGAAGGTGTTGCAACAGTTAAGCCTGGAACAAAGCTTGAATTCAGCATTGCTGATTCACGTCGTGGACCACAAGCACTTTCAGTACACATCATTGATGCACCACCATCACTTGCTGAAAACTCACGCGCTAATACTGATGATTTAGCTGCGATGATTGAAGACACAATTAAGATTTTGGATCGTGTTGGTAATGGTTTGCGCCAGGGCCGGCATCCATCAGCAGTTGAAGCAGAGCGTTTAGGCCGCGTATTGCGCGGTATTGCATCTGCTCTAGAGGCTTAAATTAAATTCCACTGCGCTTATTGCGGCGAATTGAATATCGAATACCAGTTAGGCCAAGGCCTGCTCCAACTAGGCATGTCCAAATGATTTTCGCATCTGCGCCAACCGCTAATGCAACAACAAAGGCAATGACCCAGCAAATTACGCCAATAGATACTAGGGTTACAACAGAGCCGATATTTGATGCCATGAGAGAAGAGTAATGGAATTTACTGTAAAAGTGGATGGTAATTGGCGATCATTTCGCCACCGTAATTACCGGATACTTTTTCCTGCTAATACCATCTCCAATATTGGAAGTTGGGCCCAACGTGTTGCCCAAGATTGGCTAGTCCTTGAACTTACCCACAGTGGAATATATTTAGGAATTGTCACCGCAATTCAATTCACGCCAGTTCTCTTCTTTTCTCTCCATGGTGGAGCGCTAGCTGATCGTTTCGATAAACGTAAACTTTTGATTGGCACTAATGCTTTGGGTGCATTCTCAGCGATAACACTGGGAACCCTTGTGATGACAGAGCAGATTGCGCTGTGGCACGTATTTGCTTTAGCTGCAGTGCTTGGTATTTCGACGGCAATAGATGCACCAGTGCGCCAAGCATTTGCTGGCGAAATCGTGGGACTTGATGATTTGCCGAACGCGGTAAGTCTTAACTCTGCAAACTTTAACGCTGGGCGCTTAGTGGGACCTGCACTATCAGGCTTACTTATCGCCGCTTTTGGCACTGGGCCTTCATTTTTAGTTAATGGAATCTCCTATCTCTTTGCAATCGGTGCACTGTTGGCTATGAATGAAAAAGAGTTTTTCCAGCAAGAGCGACCAAAAACGATGACTAATGTGCGAGAAGGCCTGCGCTATGCGCTAGCTCGCCCAGATATCTATGTTGTTATGTTGATGGTTTTCTTCCTGGGAACTTTTGGCCTTAACTTTCAGATCTTTAATGCACTGATGGCCACGAAAGAGTTTGGCAAAGGTCCAGCCTCTTATGGGTTACTTGGAACTTTTGTGGCTATTGGATCATTTTCAGGTGCCATTGCATCTGCGCGCTTAGAGCGCTTTCGCAAGACCCGCTTTGTGATTTTAGCTGGGGGAGCTTTTGCCATTGCGATTATTGTGCTTTCAATAATGCCTAACTACACCGCCTATGCAATCTTCTTGCCTATCTGTGGTGTTACAGCACTAACAACGATGATCACTGCGAACTCTATCGTTCAGGTCAATAGTGATCCTGCAATTCGTGGGCGAGTAATGGGAATCTATCTTTTGATTTTTATGGGAGGAACTCCAGTGGGTTCACCGCTCATTGGCGTGATGGCAGAAGTCATTGGAATCAGATCAACAATTGCTGCTTGTGGTGCTATCTGTTTAATTTCAACGATTGTTATTTGGTTGAAATACAAAGATAGAGTGGATGTGCCAGCTGATATTTCAGTTGACGCGGTATTAAAGTCCGCTAATCGCAATTAAAAGGATTAAACCGAAGAGCACAACTAGGGTCACGATACGGCGGGTTTTATAGCTCATTGCTTATGCCTTATCGCTCTCAGATGGTGTCAGTTTGATAATGATAAATGCGATTGCAATAAGCACCGGGACCATGATGTATGCACGTGAAATACCAAAGTTATCCCCTAAAAAACCCAGCAAGAACGGCGCCCCTGCAATAGCGATTCCTGCAGCTAGAGATGATTTACCAATAGCTAAGTCTGGACGATTATCACTAAAGCTAACTAAACGGATTGCTGCCAGTGCGAACTGCATTGATATACCTAAACCAATAATAAACAGACATATCAAGCTGATAATCATTGAGTGGGATAGCCAGAATGCTGCAAAACCAATGAACTGCAGCGCTACTAATCCTAGGAGCTGATTATCGAGTTTGAAGTTCTTTAATACTAAACCACCAAACCAGCGGCCAACTCCCATTCCAGTGCCAAGTGCAACTATTGCAACGGTGGAGATAGCAGCACTTGAACCAACTCGATCTTTTAGTAATGCGGCTGACCAAAATGATGTTGCAAACTCAGATGAAATGCATGCTACGAAACCAAACCATGCCAGCCAAAACTTCCCTGACATCTTTCCGCTTTGCGGTCCACTCTCATCTGGCACATATTCTTCAACTTCTTTTTCGCGTCCCACTAAAACCAAAATCAATGCCACAGGAATTGCGAGCAGTAGACCTAAACGCCAAAAGTTTGGGTAGAGCGATGCAATTGTTCCAATGAGCGCAGTTCCAGTTACAAAGCCAACAGATGCAATTCCATTTGCCTGTGGGATAGCGACCTCTGCAGCTTTTCCATAATGGTGAGACATAGAGGAGAGCATTGTGTTGATGACCATGGATGTTCCAAATCCTGCAATTAATGTTGCGGGAATTGTGAGAATCACTGGTGGTGAGATAACAAATAGAAAAAGACCTACTAAGAAGATTCCTAGCCCAATCCATTGTGACTTTGCACGGCCGAATTTATGAGCAAGATGTGGATTGGCATATCCAGCTGCAATTGATGCAACACCCATGGCTGTTCCATGCAGGCCTGCGATAGTCAGTGATGTTCCTTGATCAGCGCGAAGAAGAGATTGTGCTGGGCCAAAACCACCTAGGTAGAAGTTAACAATTGCGGTCTGTGTAGCGACGACCCAGAAAAAGCGATCTCGCTGAAAGGTTTTAGTCACGGTGTATTAAAGCGTAGATATGCATGTAACACCAAGAATCCAAGATGTGGTTAAAGCATGTGCAGTTCTTTGGGTAAAACTAGGGGTAATACCTATTCAATTCCCACTTTGAGTTGATGTTATCTCTCTCATATCGCAATCGATCATGCAATCTGGAGTATCTACCTTGCCAAAATTCAATTGTCAGTGGAGTAACTCGATATCCGCCCCAATGTGGTGGACATGGAACCATTGTTCCTTCAGGCCATTTCTGTGCTGCACCTTCATAGCGTTGTTCTAACTCTTCACGTGTTGCAAGTGGTGATGATTGATGACTTGCCCATGCACCAATCTGGGAACCCCAAGGACGAGTTGCAAAATAATCTTCGGATTCTTGTTGTGAAACTTTTGCGGCTATGCCACTGATAGATACTTGGCGCTCCATGGCATACCAAGGAAAGAGCAAACTGACTTGTTCATTAGTTTCCATTGCATGTGCTTTGCGTGATGAGTAGTTAGTGAAAAAAGTAAATCCACCATCAGAGATATCTTTTAACAAAACTGTTCTTGTAGAAATACAAGAATCATCACCTAGAGTTGAAAGCACCATTGCATTTGCTTCAACGATGATTGGGTTTTCATGGGCTTGGCGAAGCCAGTCAGAGAACGCGGTAAATGGGTCGGCATCTAAATGCTCAAGGCCAGCCTCTCCATAGGAGCGACGCATTGCTCGGATCTCGTCGCGGGAAAACATCTCTTCTGCCATGGATGTATCGAACCTCACTTTGGCCCCGAGTGCATCCTCATGGCTAAGTGGTCGCCAGCACCCCTTGCTTGGGGGCAGAATTGCCCCGTGCAAGAAACCTTACTTCGCTAAAAGGAGCTCACCGTGTCAGATGATTTCAAGCCAGGCCTTGAAGGTGTAATTGCGTTTGAGTCGCAAATTGCAGAGCCCGATAAAGAAGGTAGCGCGCTTCGCTATCGCGGAGTTGATATCGAAGATCTAGTCGGACGCGTTTCATTTGGAAACGTATGGGGACTTCTTGTTGATGATGAGTTTAATCCAGGTCTTCCCAATGCTGAAAAGTTTCCTTTGCCAGTGCACTCAGGTGATGTGCGCGTAGATGTGCAAGCAGCGATTTCAATGTTGGCACCAGCTTGGGGGTTGAAACCACTTCTAGATATTGACGATGCAGAAGCTCGCAGCAACCTTGCACGCGCATCTGTCATGGTTCTCTCATACTTGGCACAAGCTGCCCGTGGTCAAATTGCACCAGCTGTTCCAGAATCTGAAATTGATAAAGCACACACAGTTGTTGAGCGAATGATGATTCGCTGGCGCGGAGAACCAGATCCAGCACACGTTCGCGCAATCGATGCTTACTTTGTTTCTGCTGCAGAGCATGGAATGAATGCTTCAACATTTACAGCTCGCGTTATTGCATCAACTGGTGCAGATATTGCAGCTGCATTATCAGGTGCAATCGGTGCGATGTCAGGTCCACTGCATGGTGGTGCACCATCACGCGTGCTTCACATGATTGATGAAGTTGAAAAGACTGGCGATGCAACAGCATATGTAAAGGGATTACTTGATCGTAAAGAACGTCTTATGGGATTTGGTCACCGCGTTTATCGTGCAGAAGATCCACGTGCTCGCACATTGCGTCGTACCGCTAAAGAATTAAATGCTCCTCGTTATTCAGTTGCAGAAGCGTTAGAGCAGGCAGCACTCAAGGAACTTCGTGAGCGTCAACCTGATCGCGTACTAGAGACAAATGTTGAGTTCTGGGCAGCGATTATTTTGGACTTTGCAGAAGTTCCATCGCATCTATTTACTTCAATGTTTACAGCTGCCCGCACTGCGGGTTGGTCAGCACATATCTTGGAAGAAAAGCGCACAGGCCGTTTGATTCGCCCATCAGCACGCTATATCGGTAAGGCTCCTCGCAAACCTGAAGCCGTTAAGGGCTGGGATGGCACGGTCGAGCAGCTCCATAAGTAGAGCAGGCTAGGTAGCCAAAATAATGCTTAAATCAGGCCATGCCTAAGACAAGCATTATCTGGTTTCGAAGAGATCTTCGAATCAACGACCACCCTGCCCTTTTAGCCGCAATTGAATCATCAGATCAAGTAATCCCGATTTTTATTCTTGATAAAGCGCAGATTAAAGAGGCCGGTGCAAAGCTATTGGCATACATGGGCCAATCATTAAAAAAATTAGATGAATCACTTGGTAATAACCTCCACATCATTGAAGGTGATCAAGTGGAAGTTCTCTCTGCTCTTATTAAAAAGTATGAGGTTCAAGAGGTTCACATTTCAGCCGAGTATGAAAGATATGGCGCAGAGCGTGATGCCAGAGTGGAAGCTGCGGGAATTAAGTTAGTTCGCACGGGAAGTCCATATGCCGTTACACCAGGACGAGTTCTCAAACCTAGTGATGGAACGCCATACAAGGTTTACACGCCTTTTTACAGAGGATGGCGAACTCATGGTTGGCGCGCACCAGCGGTAACACCAAAAAGAATTAACTGTGTAGAGCCAACTGCGGATTACCGTAATTTTCCAGATTTCAAATTGCCTGAAGGCGTTGAAATCATCGAGGCTGGAGAAGCGGCAGCATTAGCTAGGTTTAAAGAGTTCAGCAAAAAAGCTATTGATTCATATGATGAGAGTAGAAATCTTGCTGGCATAGATGGAACTTCAAAGATGAGTACATATTTAAAGTTTGGTGAGATTCATCCTCGAACACTTCTTCAAAACTTAGGGGAGAGCAAGGCTCACGATACTTTCCGTAAAGAGATTGCATGGCGTGAGTTTTATGCCGATGTTCTCTATAACAATCCCATGACCGATCGTGAGTACTACGCCCCTCGCTTTGCCGATATGCGCTATGACAAACCCGGTGCACAATTCAAGGCTTGGTGTGATGGCAAGACTGGCTATCCATTTGTAGATGCAGCTATGCGCCAACTGATAAAAGAAGGTTGGATGCACAATCGCACTCGAATGGTTGTTGCTTCCTTCTTAGTTAAAGATCTGCATCTTGAGTGGCAGTTAGGCGAAAGGTTTTTTGCCGAGCATCTAGTTGATTTTGATGTTGCTTCAAATGCCCATGGTTGGCAGTGGACAGCAGGAACTGGCACAGATGCATCTCCGTATTACCGAGTGTTTAATCCAATTGAGCAGGGCAAGCGCTTTGATGAAAATGGGGATTACATCCGAAAGTATGTGCCAGAGCTGGCTCATCTATCTGCTGGCGAAATCCATGAACCATGGCTCTATTTAGATGGATACAGCAAGGGCTATCCAGAGCGATTAGTTGATCATGCGGTAGAGCGGTTGGAATCTTTAGAGCGTCTAAAAGAGATTAAAGCCGACAAACCCCTAGACCCTCGCGCTTAGCTCGATACATCGCATCATCTGCCCGGCGCAATAAATCCGGGGAACCAGTATTTTCTGCCACTCCAATGCTGACATCTATATTGATCTGTTGATTATCGATATCAAAGGGATAACTCAACGTTGCACGCAACGCCAGCGCCACATCCATTGAGTGTTCATAAGCACCTTCAATTAAAACACCGAATTCATCTCCTCCGAGACGTGCTAATAGTGCGCCGGAAGGCAGGGCTCGTGCAAATCGCATGGAGACTTGTTGCAGCACTTTGTCACCTGTTGCATGTCCGTGCAGGTCATTGACTGGTTTAAACCCATCAAGGTCTAGCAGTAACAAGGAGCCATCTTTACCAACAAAGTTTTCAATCTCACTAATCAGCCGTCTTCGGTTAGGCAGACCCGTTAACTCATCTGTGCGGGCCAAGATTCTTTCATGACCAATATTTCTTGCTTGCTTAAGTGCAATTGTCATACGGATAAAAGCCAGCGTGAGAGTGCTAACGGCTGGAATCAAGATAAAGGTTGGAAAGTATCCGGGCTTGATAGCGATTAATGCTAAAAGCGTGGCACTTAAGAAAACAGAAAGTGCGATGAAGATTGGGTTTACAGATGCTACAGATTCCTCATCTTTGCCTGGGTGCCACGTACTCTCTGCAAGAAGTACTAAACCCAATAACCAACCATCATCAACAATGGAACCAAAAGAATAAATTCCATTGAGATGTTGCCAGAGGAAGAGAAAATCGGTGAAAGTAAAGGCAATAGTGCCAGCACAAACAATCAGAGATCTTTGTGACCAACCATGAGATGCAATTGTTGCCATTGTTAAAGAGATAAGGATTAAGTCACAGACTGGAAAAGTCAGCGCAAAGAGAGCATCACTTAATTTTCCACCAAAGTGCGGCAACACGGATTTAAGTGCAAAGGTTGTTCCTAACACTCCAAGACCAAGTCCGACAATGGATGCATCAAAGATCTCCAGGACCGTTGATTTTCGGGAGGAATTAATAAGGCGGGGTAGTGCGATGACGGCGCAGGGATAGAAAAGCAGATAGGCAGTATTTGAAATAAATGAACTCACTTCAGGCAAGGAATAGTAGGAAGCTGCACTAGCTAGAGCAGATCCAAAAAGCCACAACGAAATAGCGGTGATGAGTAAAGGCTTCGAGAGTGGATCAGAAATTCTCTGTGCAATAGCAATAACAATGATTGCAAAGACAGGGATTGCGTTATAGAGGTAGAGCTCGACTAGTTTTAAACCATTAAGAGGTGAAAAGTGAGTCAAGAAATGCACGAGCAGAAGTAATGGGCCAACTATGCGAAGAACTCGTATAGCCATCTTCTTAATCTAGGTGAGATAAAAACAGAGATTGAATAGGGAAAGCCCCGTTATTTCTAACGGGGCTTTTACCTACAGTTGTTTGGCTTTAGAAGCCCTTGGTGCAGATCAGTTGTGCATTGGCCTTTGTGTTATCAACATCGGCCTTGAGCTGTGCTGGCTGAGTTGTAGCAGCTAACTTAGCGGCTTCAAGTTTGCGAATATTAAGTGTGATTTTGTTGACCTGTGATGTGTATAGGCGGACAGCAGATGTCCATGCAGAGACTGCAGACGTATACGCCTTCTTATCTGCAGCACTCGTTGCTGCAGCAAGCTTTGCCTGTGCGGCAGTCAGGCGAGCACTAGTAACATCAAGTTTCTTCTGTGTTTCAACCTTATTTGCAGCCTCAGTAGTAATTCCAAGTTCAATGACTGGAATTTGAGCAGTTAGATTTGCTGTGAGGACCACTGAATCCTTTTGTGACTTTACAAAAGCTGCAGCTGAATTAATGCAGTCCAGTGAAAGCCATGTTAATTTTGAGCTAGTAGTCAATGGGTTTTTCGCACACTTGTACTTGCTGCCGCTCACAGTTGTTGTTGCATTGAGCTTGGTGCAAGCAACGCCATTTGAGATCTTGGCAGCTGCGCTAGCAGGGGTAGCAATCATGACGCCACCGGCGACAACGAGTGCGAGTGCGAGAGAAGCGAGTTTACGCATCAGAAAAACCTCCATTGGATATGGGCTAATCGTAGCCAGCAGGTACTTAAAAACTCCTGAGAACCCGCCCATGGACCCAATGAATTCACTGTGAGATTAGTCAGGGATTACTTTTTACGCTGTTTAATGCGAACGTTCATGCCAATCTTTCGCACCATTGGACGCGGAGCATTGCGCATAACAAAAGTGAGGAGTTGGTATTGCCAACCTGGAACACTAACCGCTTTGCCAGCAACCGCATCTTTCCAAGCGGTGGCAACAAGCTTGTCTGAGTTAAGCCACATAAATGCAGGCAGACCTTTCATTGACATGCGCCCGCGCTGGTGAAACTCAGTTCTAGTAAAGCCAGGGCAAAGCGCGCTAACTTTCACATTTGTAGATGAAAGCTCGGTATGAAGTGATTCAGAGAGAACTGTCAGATAAGACTTTGAAGCGCTATATGTTCCCCCTGCGATCCAGCCAGCAACTGATGAGACGTTGATGATGACGCCCTTATTTCGCTCTTTCATTCCAGGCAGTGCAACATGCATTAAACGCATAGGAGTGCGCACAAGGACATCTAGCAATTGTTGTTCAGCATCTAATTGACTCATCGTAAAAGCTTTATTGATTCCAAAACCAGCATTATTGATTAAGACATCAATTCGATTATTTGCAATGAAATCCTCGATTGATTTACACCCAGCATCAGTTGCCAGATCTGCCTGAATTACTGTGGTTACTATCCCGAAGGTGGATTCAAGGCTCTTTGCTCGCTCTTGGAGTCTAGGTAAATCACGTGCAACTAAAACTATGTTGTAACCATTGTGTGCAAGTAAGCGTGTGAAGCTTTCACCGATTCCAGCTGTTGCACCTGTAACTAAAGCCCACGATTGCATCTAAATCTCCTAGTTAACTCTTAGTTCGCCTAGTGCCCCGGCTGGAACAAATGGTGTGTATGGTGCAACTGCATTCAATCTCTTGTAAGGCTGATCTTGAGCAGGTCGTGAATCTGCATCACCCTTGTTAGGCCAGAAAGATAGTGCACGTTCTGCTTGTGCAGTAATTGTTAGGGAGGGATTCACACCTAAATTTGCAGTGATTGTTGATCCATCAACAATGTGCAGAGTTGGATAGTTCCAAACGCGGTGGTAAGGATCAATTACTCCCTGGCTCGCATCACTTCCAATGACGCACCCTCCAACAAAGTGAGCGGTAAATGGTGCATCTATGAGATCGCCAACATGTCCACCTGCTACTCCGCCATGTTTTTGTGCAATACGTCTAACCGCTTCATTAGCTGCTGGAATATACGTGGCATTGGGATGCTCAGGGTCATTGGTGGAAGTTAAGCGCCAGCCAAAAATAGATTTCTTGCCACGAACAGTGACCGACGAGTCAACATTTTGCATCGTTAGAGCAATAACTGTTCGCTGACTCCAACGTCGCACATTCAAAATCTTTAGAAGAAGTTTTGGATCTGCCAAAAATTGCTTCCACCACTGCTTGCGTCGCTCTTGTGATGAGAAACCATCAGTCATGATGGTCTGCAGCAAGCCCATTAAATTAGAACCCTTGCCATAGCGAACAGGTTCAATATGGGTATTTTCATCAGGGAAAAACGAAGAAGTAATTGCACTCCCATCGCTGTAGTCGATATCAGCATTTTGCATGAGAGCACCAGTCAAAGCTTCACTATTGGTTCTAGATAAATCACCCAAGCGATCAGAAAGTTCTGGTAATACTCGATTGTCCTTCATCTTATGGAGGAGTTTTTGTGTGTTGAATGTGCCAGCGGCAACAATTACATCTTTGGCGAAAAATACTGAGCCTTTTGCGCCCAACCAGTCATCTGTTTTACGGGTAGTAATTTTCCATTCCCCGTTTGCTAATTGCTCAATCTTTGTGGCGGTAGTCATTGGGAAAACTTGTGCTCCAGCTTTTTCAGCCAGACCTAAGTAGTTTTTAGGTAAAGTGTTTTTGGCATTAAATCGGCACCCACTCATACATGCACCGCATTGCATACAACCATTGCGATCAGGTCCAACACCACCGAAAAATGGATCTTTGCTTGCAACACCTTTACCATCACCAAAATAGATTCCAAGTGGAGCCATCTTGAATGTGTGGCCTACGCCCATTTCTTCAGCCGCCTCTTTCATAGCTCTGTCGCTATTAGAAAAATAAGGGTTTTCTGTAACACCCAACATGCGACGGGCTTGGTCATACCAAGGCTCTAACTCTTCTTTCCAGTTAGTAATAGATGCCCATTGCTTATCAGTGAAGTATTGATCACCTGGTTGATACAAAGTATTGGCATAAACCAATGAACCTCCACCAACACCAGCCCCTGCTAGAACCAATACATCTGGCAAGACATGAATACGCTGAATGCCATAAAGGCCAACTTTTGGAGCAAATAAGAATTTACTTATCCGCCATGATGTCTTTGGGAAATCTTTATCTCGAAAGCGCTTTCCTGCCTCAAGAACAGCGACGCTATAACCCTTTTCACGTAGGCGCAGCGCAGACACGGAGCCACCAAAGCCGGATCCAATAATCACAACATCAAATGTGCGCTTCATTTCTTCAAGTCTAGTCATAGCAATAATTCATGACAAGATTGCCCCTACACAATCTAAGTCCCCGTAGCTCAGTGGATAGAGCAACCGCCTCCTAAGCGGTAGGTCGCAGGTTCAACTCCCGCCGGGGACACGTACTTTTAATTAATGCTTAAGAGTAAATTTTTGCATCCACTTAGGTGCCCACCAGTTACGTTCACCAAATAAGCGCATCAATGCTGGAACAAGAAGTGCACGCACGATTGTTGCATCCAGAATAACTGCTAGTGAAACACCAAAGCCCAACATCTTGATAGATGTGACACCACTTGTAATAAAGGAGGCGAAAACAACGGCCAACAAGAGTGCAGCTGCCGTAATGATTCGAGCAGATCTCTGCAGACCAACAGCCACGGATTCAACGTTGCTCTTACCGTTTAAATGTTCTTCACGGATACGAGAGAGTAAAAATAGTTCGTAGTCCATTGAAAGCCCGAAGACCACCACTGCTACCAGAATTACTGAACCGGTATCTAGCGTCCCAGTCACAGTGAAATCTCCCACTAACCATTTCATGTGGCCATCGATAAATATCCAAGTAATTGCACCAAGAGTTGCAACTAGTGAAAGCCCATTTAATATCACTGCTTTAATCGGCAAGATGATTGATCCTGTAAAGATGAAGATAAGAATCAAAACAGTGAGTGCAATCCATCCCAAAGCCAGAGGCAATGTTTTAGCGATTCCATCCTGTGAATCAGTGAAATCTGCAGCTGCTCCACCGATGAGTGTGCCAGTAGGTTTGTCCAGATTTCGAATCTTGTGAATGACTTGTAAGGAATCCGTGCTTCGAGATGGCACTGAAGAAATAACCTGCACTCGAATGTCTTGGCTATAAGTCTCAATTACACCAACGCGGACAACTCCATCAACCTTTTTAACTTTATCCAAGAAAGTAGTAATTTCACTTTCTCGCCCAACACCATTTGGCACTACAACTTCAATTGGGCTACCGATTAATCCGTCAAAGCGGTTATCAACTACCTCAGCTGCAATAGCAGCTGGATCTGATGCAGGCAGAACTCTAGAGTCAACCTGGGCGAAAGAAATATTAGTAACTGGAGCAGCCATTATTCCTAAGACAACTAAGCAAGCAAGGACAACTGGAACGGGGCGCTGCATAACGTTACGTGCGGTGTGTGCCCAGCGTCCATCTTCCTTAGGAGTAATTGCACTCTTTCGCACAACACCCTTATCAACTTTTTCACCCAGCACAGCTAGTAGTGCAGGTAGAGCGATTACTGCGCCAATAACAGCGAATGTAATGACGGCAACACCTGCGTAACCAAAGGATTTCAAGAACTCAAGTGGGAAAAAGAGCAGCGATGCCATTGTTACAAAAACAGTTAGTCCTGAATAGAAAACAGTCTTACCTGCTGTAGCAACAGTTGTGACTACAGATTCTTCAACGCTGTGGCCGTTATGAAGTTCTTCACGGAATCGATTCACCATCAGCAGCGCATAATCGATACCTAGCCCAAGTCCAAGACCGGTAATAAGATTGAGGGCGAAAACGCTGACGTTAGTGAACAGCGTTAATAAGTAAATAATAAAGAAGGAGCCAAGGATTGCTGTGACACCAACAAATAACGGTGTTGCCGATGCAACAAGAGCTCCAAATACAAAGACTAGAAGAAGGAATGTCAGTGGAATCGCAATTGATTCAGCAAGAATCAAATCCTTTTCAATTTTGTGATTGATTGCATTTGTAATAACACCAGCTCCAGATGCGTAGATATGAACATTCTCATATTTACCATCAAACTCTTCTTGCAGTGATGCTCCTAAAGAACCAAGGGCATCCCAATCAAAAGCATCAAGATCTGAGTACACCAAGATGAATCCTGCTTTTGCATCTTTAGATTTCATAGTTGGTGATCCACCGGTTGACCAGTAGGAATAAGTTTTAGAGACTCCTTTGTGGCCTTGAATCTTCTTCTCAATTTCAATTGCAGTTGTGGCAACTGCTGGATCATCGATGGTAGAGCTTGCAGAGTCCACGACCATGACAACTACTGGTTCTTCAGCGCCAAATACATCAACAACATATTTAGCTGCTAGCGCAGATTCACTATTGAGGTCTGAGTAGCCACCGGAATCTAAGCGGCCAAAGGAGAGTGATCCAACTGCGCCAGCGATGATTGTTGTGATAATAAAGGTCAAAAGGACTAGCTTGCTGCGCTTAACAATGAACTTTCCAAGCTTCTCAAACACGTTTCTTACTCCTTAGATGTAGAATTAAAATTATGAGTGATCTCTTTCCTAACGTGACATCAGATGAGATCGATCCTGAAGCCGCTGCTGAGCAATTACGTCGTGAAGAAGAAATTAAGTTAGATAAACCGCCACATCACCAGGATTAATCTGCCGCAGCTACCGGAGTTGGCGCAGGTGCAGGAGTAGTTTTAGCGGGTTCACTTGCAGTTGTCTTTTTTACTGAATCAGTTTTATAAAATCCAGAGCCTTTAAACACAACACCTACGGCGCTATAGACCTTGCGGATTTCACCTTTGCACTGCGGACACTGGGTGAGTGAGGCATCGCTAAATGACTGAAAAGCTTCAAACTCATGCTCGCAAGCGTTACATGCGTATTGGTATGTAGGCACTAGCGCTCCAATCATTCAAATAAGGCCTTATTCCAACCCTTTGGGGTAGAAGCCAAGTCTAAAGAAGTGAGACGATTGGCGCGAATTCAAGTCCACGATATGAAGGAGATCCAAGTGAAAATCACTCGAGTCCGACAATTCTTGGCTACTTTTGCCCTACTTGGCTTCCTGGGTATGTCTACAGCTGGTGCAAACTCACTTATTACTACATCACCAATAAGTGGATCAACAATCACAACGGCTCCTATGTCTGTAACTCTGACAACTCAGAAGGCATTGCTTCCTGATGCTAATGAAATAGTGGTTACAGATCCTGCAGGGGTACGCGTTGATGATGGGACTTTAACAATGACTGAGGTTTCAGTAACAATTGGCTTAAGGCCGCTTGTTGAATCTGGAATCTATAAAGTTTCATACACTTTGTATTCAGAGGGCGATGCTCCTCTAGAAGGTTCATTTACTTTTAATTTTTCTGCGCCAACTGTGATCTCATCTAACGAAGCATCGCCAACCCCAACAGAATCTCAGACTCCTGCCAGTAGCAGTTGGGGCACAAACATATTTATTATTTTTATTTTGATCATGGCTTTTTTTGTCTTAATAGCACTCGTGCTGTATGCGCGAAAACTCTTTAGGGAACGATGATCGCTTTAAGTACAATATTTAAATATCTATCTCTTATAGGAAGTTTTTCAGTAGTTGGAACCCTATTGGCAATGGGCTTTTTACTTCTTGACTCAAATGGAAAATTATCAACTTCTGGGCAAAAGCTTCGAACAATGTTATCGATTTCAGGGCTCACCTGGTTAATTGGAAGCATTGGAACAATTCTCTTCACGTTGGCAACCATTCTCGATCAACCATTATCAGTTGCCTTAGATGCCACAGTCCTGCGCTCTTTCATCACGCAAATAACATTGGGGCAATATTTACTCTTTCAATCCCTCGTTGCCTTATTCATAGTTTTTGCATCAATTCGCGTCAATAAGGTACTGACAGTTATTGTCCTTCTTATCCTTACCCTCATTGGTTTAGTTGCACCCGTATTTCAGAGCCACTCGGCTTCAAGTGGCTCACACGGATTAGCAATTGGTTCTTTAGTTGTCCACGTGGTTGCACTCTCTCTTTGGGTGGGCGGGGTTATAACTCTTGCAATTTTGGATCCTGAAGATAGGCCAATCGCAGTTCCACGCTTTAGCGAATTAGCATTGTGGGCTGCGATCGCTGTTGTATTAAGTGGCACTGTGAATGCTTGGGCTCGTTTGGATTTCAAAGAGGCTTGGAACAGTGCATATGCATGGGTGGTAATTGGGAAAGTTGCACTAACGATTTCTTTAATAACTATTGCCTATTTGCATCGCAAGAATTTAGCCCTTCGTAGCTCCATTGATTGGAAAGGCTTTGGGCGATTAATTTTTGCAGAAAGCTTGATCATGGTAGTCACGGTTGCAATGGGCGCATGGTTATCTTCTAATCAAGCACCAATTAGACCAGAGCGTCCAAAGTTTGATCCTGCATTAGCGATAGCAGGAATCTCTTCGCCACCAGCACCAACCTGGAGTCGAATCTTTTTGAGTTATGAACCAGATGCATTAATGATTGGCATCTTAATTACATTTGTCGCCCTCTATATTAAAGGTGTAGTTGTCCTTACAAAGCGAGGCGATAAGTGGCCAGTAGGTCGCACAATCTCTTTTGCCCTAGCAATTTCAGCAATCGATTTTGCAACGAGTGGTGGGCTTGGCGTGTATGCACAATTTGCTTTTTCATATCACATGGTTGCTCACATGATTTTGGGAATGATTGCCCCCATTGGAATTGTGCTTGGTGCGCCAATCACGTTAGCGCTTCGAACTTTGCCACAAGGTAGAAATAAAGATGAGCGTGGTGTGAGAGGTTCACTACTTGCTGCGCTGCATTCCAGATTAGCAGTTTTCTTCACCAACCCAATAGTGGCGTTAGCTCTCTTTGACGGCTCACTCTTTGCCCTCTACTTTACAAATCTATTTGGCTCACTTATGCAATCCCACGTGGGCCACCTGTTTATGAACATTCACTTTTTACTAGTCGGAATTCTCTTCTTCCATGTTGTTATTGGAATTGATCCAAACCCACGCAGAGTCCCACATCTAGTGCGCATCGTGATTCTCTTTGCGGCAATGAGTATTCATGCATTCTTCTCTGTTGCGCTGATGTCTAACTCAACCTTGATTGATGGTGGCTATTTCGCTTCCCTTAAATCACCATGGCTTCTTGATCTACTGGCCGATCAGCGCATAGGCGGATCAATAGGTTGGGCCATGGGCGAGATCCCAATTCTTCTAGCCCTTGTGGCAACTTTCATCAGTTGGGTTAAGGATGACTCACGCGAAGCTATTCGTATTGATAAGAATGCCGCACGATCTGCAGCTATGGGTCAGCCAGATGAGCTAGCCACCTATAACAAGTATTTGCAAGATTTAGCCCAACGCGATAGAAATGAACCCTAATGGAAAACTTATTTGATATTCCGAGTGAATATAAGGATCTTCGTGCCAGCGTTCGCGCCTTAGCCGAAAAGGAGATTGCTCCTTATGCAAAAGCAGTTGATGAAGATCATCGCTTCCCACAAGAAGCAGCAGATGCACTTCAGAAAGCAGGATTAGCTGCAGCACATGTCCCAACTGAATTTGGTGGCGATGGCGCAGATGCTCTAGCTGTTGTAATTATTATTGAAGAAGTTGCACGTGTTTGTGGTGCTTCATCACTGATTCCTGCAGTAAATAAACTTGGTTCACTTCCGCTTATCCTGGGTGGAAACAAAGATCAGAAGCAACGCTGGCTATCTCAACTGGCACAAGGAAAAGGTTTTTCATACTGCTTATCAGAATCTGAAGCAGGTTCAGATGCATCAGCACTTCGCACAAAAGTAGAGCGAGATGGTGATGGCTGGATTCTTAATGGAAGTAAAAAATGGATTTCAAATGCTGGAGTCTCAGAGTTCTATACAGTCGTTGCCCAAGGTGATGCATCTCTTGGTTCTAAAGGAATAACCGCATTTGTGGTTGAAAAATCTGACCCAGGCGTATCTTTCGGTGCACCAGAAAAGAAGATGGGCTTTAGAGGATCACCAACGCGTGAAGTTTATTTCGACAACGTCAAGCTTGCAGATGATCGCCGCATCAGTGAAGTTGGTGAAGGGTTTGCGCTAGCAATGAACACGCTTGATCACACACGCATCACTATTGCGGCCCAAGCTCTAGGTATTGCCCAAGGCGCATTGGATGTTGCAACTCAGTATTCACATGAGCGTAAGCAGTTCGGCAAAGAAATATTTGACTTCCAAGGGATTCAATTCATGTTGGCAGATATGGCGATGAATATTGAAGCTGCCCGTCAATTAACTTATGTTGCCGCATCAAAGAGTGAGAGTGGTGAGAAGGATCTACGTTTCTTCTCAGCTGCAAGTAAGTGCTTTGCTAGTGATGTAGCGATGAAGGTGACAACTGATGCAGTTCAGATCTTGGGCGGCTATGGCTATGTCTCAGATTACCCAGTTGAGCGAATGATGCGAGATGCCAAATTAACTCAGATTTATGAAGGCACCAATCAAATTCAACGAATAGTTATGGCGCGCAATCTACCTAATGCTTAAATCTGACAATGAGTGAAGGCGTTGCCGCAGCATCTAGTGGAATATCGTGGGATTCACGGGGCAAAGTTTCACTTGATAATTCACCTGCATGAACTAAACCAATTTTCCATCCAGGCAATGTTGGCAGTGCGCGATCATAAAACCCGCCACCCTGTCCCATTCGAAAACCCTCTTGGTCAATGCGAAGTGCTGGCGTGATTACTGCGCCGACATCACTTGTGTCTGATACAGCCGGACCAATTGGTTCAGCCAAATTCTTGGTTACTTTCAGATTTGTTGGATTGCCATCCCATTGAACCCATTCAATAACTGAGCCGTTAACACGGGGGAGCAAAAGCTTCTTACCATCTGCCAAAAAAGCTTCATTGATTTCGGTTGTGCTGGGCTCCTGGGCATATGAAAAGTATGAGCAGATTGTTGTGGAATTGAGAATCTCCGGAGCTTTCAAAATGACAGTGAAGTTGGTTGGAATGAATTTTTGAACTCGTTCACGGCGGTAGCGATCTCGCAACTGCTTCTTGAGTGTGTTCTGATTCATTGCATCTGCCCTCCGCTTTCCACGCCTAAATCCCAAAGATTACTGACCACAACAAGTATGGTGTGATTATGGCAGAGCACACGCGGGTTGATGAGTTTTTGACTTCACTTTTAGCGATTTGCAAACCTCTTGATTCTTTTGAAATGCCATTACTAGATGCCCATGGTGCAACGTTGTCGCAAGATGTCTTTGCTGGAGAGCGCGTGGTGATGAAAGCTGGATCTAGGATTCGCTCCACTCAAATTGGATTAGCGGCATCCATTGGGCTCGATCACTTGCCTACTCGGCCACATCCACGTGTTGTTGTGATGTCAGCTGGCCCAGATCTAGTTGAACCAGGTAAAACACTTAAAGATGATGAAGAGTTTGAGACTAACTCCTGGATGCTCACAACTGCGGTGCGCGAAGTTGGCGCAGTTGCTTATCGCGTGCACTCAATCCCAGATGATGAAGCACAGCTACAGAACTTGATTGAAGATCAATTAGTACGGGCCGATCTCATAATTATTAGCGGTGAGCGCCATGATGATTCATTTGATTTGATTACTAGAACTATTTCTAACATGGGTGAAATTACAACTGTGGATTTGGCAATAGAGATGAGCGGTCGACATAACTTCGGCCTTATTGGTCCAGATAAGACCCCGATCATCACTCTTCCGGGTGATCCAATCGCGGCATATATCTCTTTTGAACTCTTTGTTCGCCCGATGATTCGCACAATGTTGGGCGCCGCAACCATCCACCGTCCCAGCGTTAAAGCTAAGTTAGAAAAAGCAATTGAATCCAGTGATGGAGTGCGTTCTTATATTCGTGCTGCAATATCTGAAGATGGTAAATCGGTCACACCCTTAACACATCAAGAAGAGATTTCAACGCTCTCAGATGCTTCTGCCTTTATCGCCGTGGGAGAAAAAGATATTAACTTGAAAGCTGGAGATGAAGTAACTGTTGTTGTCTTAGAGCGCAGATACATCTAAGTAGTCTTATGACTCATCCATGGCCGGTTGTACTTAAGAGTCAAGATCTATCGCTGCAGGCATTGAGATTTAGAGATCGTGGGCGTTGGAATAATGTCCGGGCCGAAAATCGTGACTGGTTATCTCCTTGGGAAGCCACAATTCCAGTCATTGCTGGGGATGATTCGCAGAATCCCGGCCAACTTCCTTCTTACTTTGAAATGGTCCGCACCCTTAACTCGGAGGCTCGAAATGGCCGCTCATTTTCATTTGCAATCTGGCATCAGCGTAATTTAATTGGGCAGATCTCATTAGGCGGTGTGATTCTTGGCGCAATGCGGGGCGGCCACATCGGTTATTGGATTGATAAAAACTATGCAAATAGAGGTTTCACAACGCAAGCAGTGATGGCCTTAACAGATTATTCATTTTCTACGCTGAATCTTCATCGCATTGAAATCAATATCAGGCCCGAAAACATGGCATCAAAGCGCGTGGCCGAGAAAGCTGGCTATATTTTTGAAGGCGAACGTCCCCGCTATTTACATATCGCTGGTAGTTGGCGAGACCACGTCGTATTTGTTAAAGAAAATCCTGGCGTTAAGTAGGCTCTAAATCCCAAGTTCTGCAGGTCTCATCCTTTATCTTTATGCATCATGGCTTCTGGACTTATCTATATTGCGATCATCGGTATGTGGGTCGCATATTTCGCACCCCGTTGGATCCATGACCGCAACGAATTTTCTGGAAAATCTGTTGAGCGATTTAAGAGTGCACTTATCGTTGTTGCAAATTCATCGCCGCAAGGAGTTTCTGGAAGCGGATCAATTCATATTGATTTAGATCGCGAAGCAAAAATTGCACAACTTCTAATGCGCAGACGAATTATGTTCTTTGTTCTAACTGGTTCTCTAACTACAACACTTGTGGGTGGTTTCATGAATACGATGCCTTTTATTTACTCATTAGTTCCTGCAACTGGAATTTTGATTTATGTTGCAAGTGTTCGTCGCCAAACAATTGCCGACAAGATTCAATACCGACGTGTTCAACAACTTCATCGTCGCACAGCTGGTGTATCAGCAACGAACTTGGCTGAAGTTGTGACACCAAAGCCATCACAGGAACATTGGATTCCACTTTCAGAGCGCGAACTTAAAGGTGTTGTTCTATTGCCTAAGGGAACTGCAGCTATTCGCCAAACGTGGGAACCTGCAGAAGTGCCAGCTCCGACATATGTCAGTGCACCAAAGGCGATTATTCCTAAGCGAGTTATTGATTTAACTATTCCTGGTGCTTGGAGTGAAGAGCAAGAGCGTCTAGAGCGTGAAGCATTAGCTGCTGCTTCACCTTCACGTGATGAAATCTTTGATCAACAACTAGCTGATGAAGCAGTTGAGCGCCTTAAGCAAGCACGCGCCTCTAATCAATAATTAGATCCAAGAACTCATCCACATACGCTGTAACCAAGCATCGTATGTGATTACTTCACCTGTGAAAATTGGCAGGAAATAAACAAAGTTTAAAAAGATTACTGTTACAAAGGCTGCGACTAAGGCTTGTGAGATCCCTGATTTTAAGGAGCTATCCAGCAATAGCTTTGCGCAATACACAAGAGCCAGAATCATGAAAGGCTCGAAAACAATGGCATAGAAGGTAAATACCGTACGGGCTTGGAAGAAGAACCACGGTAGGTATCCAGCAGCCATTCCAAGCACAATTAAATTCAATGCAGGCTCAGAGGTGCGCTTAATTAAGCTGCGCAACCAAAAACCAATAGCAACTGCAACAGCAATGGTTCCGGCCCACCAGAGAAGTGGCGTGCCCATAGCTAAGACTTCTTGCGCGCAGTTATCGCTGCCACAACCCTTGGGTGACTCATAGAAGAAAGAGGTTGGTCTACCCATAACCATCCAACTCCAAGGATTTGCTTGGTAAGAATGTTTTTCAGTTAATCCTGTATGAAAGCCCAACATCTCTGAGTGGTAGTGAATCCAAGAAGTAAATGGATTTGATGACCATTGGCGATCCCAACCGCGATTGCTAAGAAACCAACCAGTCCAAGAGGCGATGTAAACAATGATGGGAAGAAATCCATATTGAATGAATTTCATAAGTGTTGGTCGAATTAACTCTTTAGAAGGATGCTTTGAGAATATTTTGTAGAGAGAAACAAATAACATGGCAACCAAGAAATAAACTGCACTCCACTTACAACCCATTGCTAAACCTATGGCGATGGCAGCAAGCCAATGTCTTTGCTGATGCCATAAGTAAATTGCAAGGAGAACAAAGAAAGTTAAAAATAGATCAAGTAAGGCTGTGCGTGAATGCACCAGCACTAAACCGTCACAGGCCATTAAGAATGTACCTATGCCCGTTAACAACGGTGAATAGAACAGCACATGTACTAAGCGGGCAAAGAGCAAAATGAGTAGTGTGCCTATGAGGGCTGTTGCAAATCGCCAACCAAATTCATTGTCACCAAAGAGCTTGATACCGCAAGCTATAAGCCATTTTCCGACGGGTGGATGAACAATGAACTCTGGGTCACTGCCGCTAACTTCCACGCCGTACTTCAAAAAATCTCTAGCGCCATCAACGTAGTAGACCTCATCAAAGACAAAGCCCTTAGGTGTTGCTAGGTTTATTAATCGGATCGCAAGGGAGACAATCGCTATAAGGATGGGGGCGATAGCGGCGAGCATGTGTGTAATCGTATGCGCAAATTGCTGTGAAATTACTGAGATGATGGCCCCATGGCACTGATATTGGCAGCAACCCCGTTGGGCAACCCAGCCGATGCAAGCGCGCGGTTAAAAACTGCCATTGAAGATGCCACGATAATTGCCGCTGAAGATTCCAGACGCTTTCACCGTTTGTGTTCAGATCTCGGAGTTACTTTCACAGCTCGCATACTTTCCTTCTTTGAAGGCAATGAAGATGAGCGAACTGCAGAGTTATTAAATGAGTTAGCAGCTGGTGCGCATGTTCTAGTTGTTTCAGATGCAGGCATGCCGACAATTAGTGATCCTGGTTTTAGGTTAATGCGCGAAGCAATTGCTAGAGGACTTGAAGTCTCTGTTATTCCAGGACCGAGCGCAGTAACGATGGCTGTTGCGTTATCAGGGCTACCCACAGATCGCTTTACTTTTGAAGGTTTTCCATCACGCAGTGCTGGTGCTCGATTAGCAACATTTGAAAAACTTCGCCATGAAGAGCGCACCATGGTTTTCTTTGAAGCACCACATCGACTTGCAGATTCACTCTCTGATGCACAAGCTGTTTTTGGCAGTGATCGCAAAGGTGCAATTTGTCGTGAGATGACTAAGCACTATGAAGAAACTATTCGTGGAACACTTTTGCAGCTTTCAACGTGGGCTGATTCCAATGAAGTACTCGGTGAAATCACTCTAGTAATCCAAGGCGCAGTCCTGGATTCAGCAGCAATGACTGCAGATGAAATGGTGGCCCGTGTTCGAGAGTTTGAAGCTGCAGGCATGGATCGCAAAGGGGCAATTGCCTCAGTTGCTGCTGAATTCTCAATTGCAAAGCGGTTGGTTTATGCCGCAGTGGTCGATGCGAATAAGATGAGCAAGTGACTAAGTCCTTTTATCTAACGACGCCGATTTATTACGTCAACGATGCACCGCATATTGGCCATGCCTATACGACGGTTGCCGGTGATGTGTTAACTCGTTGGCATCGTCAAAAAGGTGAATCAGTCTGGTTTTTAACTGGCACAGATGAGCACGGCCAAAAGGTTATGCGCACGGCAGAGGAAAATGACACTGCTCCACAAGCCTGGGTTGATCGCTTAGTGCAAGATGCGTGGAAACCTAATTGGCAAGCGCTCAATATCGCTAACGATGATTTCATTCGTACTACAGAAAAGCGTCACACCGAGCGCGTTCAAAAGTTCTTACAGTCTCTCAAAGACGCTGGACATATTTATGCTGGAAAGTATGAAGGTCCATACTGTGTCGGTTGCGAAGAGTTCAAACTTCCTGGCGACTTAATTGAAATTGATGGCAAGAAATGCTGCCCGATTCATAGCAAGCCAATTGAACTTGTCAATGAAAATAACTGGTTCTTTAAACTTTCTGCCTTTGTGCAACCTCTGCTTGAGCACTACCGCAAGAACCCGGATGCTTGCCAACCTGAGAGTGCACGAAATGAAGTTGTTTCATTTCTAGAAGGTGGCGTAACAGATCTTTCTATTTCACGTTCAACTTTTGATTGGGGAATTCCAGTTCCTTGGGATACCGATCAAGTTGTCTACGTTTGGTTTGACGCGCTCCTTAACTATGCAACTGCAGTTGGTTTGACCGATGCACCAGATAGTGAAGGTGGCAAGAAGTTTGCTCAGACCTGGCCAGCAGATGTTCACTTAGTTGGTAAAGATATTTTGCGCTTCCACGCAGTTATCTGGCCAGCAATGCTCATGGCTGCAGGTTTAGCTGTTCCTAGGAAGGTATTTGCCCATGGTTGGCTACTCGTGGGTGGCGAAAAGATGAGTAAGAGTAAGTTGACTGGAATTGCACCTAAAGACATCACAGATCACTTTGGTGTTGATGCATTCCGCTACTACTTCTTACGTGCCATTCCATTTGGCACTGATGGCTCCTTTTCATGGGAAGACATGTCTGCTAGATATACCTCAGAGTTAGCAAATGACTTTGGAAACCTTGCTTCTCGCTCAGCGGCAATGGTTGAGAAATACTGCGGCGGAGTATTGCCAGCTAAAAGCAGTGATGCTGGGCTGGAGAGCGCGTTAAAAGAGGCGACTACAAAGGCCGATGCTGCAATCTGTGAATTAGATTTCCAAGGTGGAATCCTTGCGATTATGGAGTTTTGTAAAAAAGTAAATGGCTATGTGACCGAGAAAGAGCCATGGATTCTTGCTAAAGATCCTGCCAACCAGCAGATTCTTGAAGATGTTTTATATAACACTGCTGAATCACTACGTGCATTGGCCGTGTTACTCAATGCCGTAATGCCACAGACCTGTGAAATTTTATGGAGCAGCTTGGGCGCTCAAGCATCGTTAGGAGATCTTGGTGCACAAAAGATTTCCGATGTTGCAACATGGGGCCAATTACCACCAGGTGTCACCGTTACTAAAACCCCAGTTCTTTTCCCCCGCTTAGAAACTAACGCTTAACAAATATGGCTGATCGCCACAACCGCGATATAGATCGTCAGCGGGCACCTCTACCAGAACCACTTCCTGCCCCAACAGTTGATACACATGCACATATGGAGATCATCACTGATACTGCGCCAGATTCTTCTGAGGTTGCAGAAGTAATTGCTGAAGCCAAAAGCGTCAATGTTGATCGAATCATGCAGGTTGGATACTCGGCTGAGCAATCAGCGTGGTGTGTGGCAGCCGCAGAGAAGTGGAACACCTCAGTATTAGCAGCAGTTGCGCTTCACCCTAATGAAGCACCAGTTGTTGAGAATCTAGAAGCTGATTGGGCAGTGATTGCTAAATTAGCCGAGCATCCACGTGTTCGTGCAATTGGTGAAACAGGTTTAGATTATTTCCGCACACCACCAGAGCTTCGAGCGCGCCAACAAGAATCCTTTAAATGGCATATTGAGTTGGCTAAAAAGACGAACAAGGCTTTAGTTATTCATGATCGTGATTCCCATGATGATGTTCTCTCTGTCCTACTTGAAGTCGGTGCCCCAGAAAAGGTTATCTTTCACTGCTTTTCAGGTGATGTAGAGATGGCTAAGACCTGCATAGAGCGTGGATATGTTCTCTCTTTTGCTGGCACTTTAACCTTTAAGAACGCACCTGCACTTCGCGAAGCAGTGAAGCTAGTTCCAATCAAGCAACTTCTTGTTGAAACGGATTCACCTTTTCTTTCACCTATGCCTCATCGCGGCGCACTTAATACTCCAGCACAAATTGCAAACATTGTGCGGGCAATGGCCGTTGAGCGAAATGCAGATCTTGGTGAATTAGCAAGCGCCCTTGGCGATAATGCCGAGCGTTTATTTGGCTCATTTGCCTCATGACGCTATTAGGAGCAGCTCAGATCCGCGAACTTGCTGCGGCCCTAGATCTAAAGCCTTCCAAATCCCTTGGTCAAAACTTTGTTATTGACTCAAATGTCTGCACAAAGATTGTTCGCACAGCAGCCGTTGGTCCAACTGATATCGCACTTGAGATTGGTCCGGGCTTAGGTTCCTTAACGCTAGCTTTACTCGATAGCGCAGCCTCAGTAGTAGCTGTTGAAATTGATTCACGATTAGCCGGACAGCTTCCTATAACAGTTGCCAATCTTTTTGAACATCCAGAAAATCTCACAGTTCTCAATCAAGATGCGCTCTCTATACAATGCTTGCCTGTTAATCCCACAGTTCTAGTTGCAAATTTGCCATATAACGTCTCAGTTCCGGTGCTGCTGCATTTGCTTGAAAAATTTGCTTCTCTTCGCACAGGTGTTGTTATGGTTCAAGCCGAAGTGGCCGATCGCTTAGCGGCAAAACCTGGAACTAAGGATTATGGAATTCCATCAGTTAAAGCTGCATGGTGGGCTGAGGTCAAAGGTGCGGGATCTGTCTCGCGTTCAGTATTTTGGCCAGCACCAAATGTTGATTCAAAGCTAGTTTCATTTACTCGCAGACAAACTCCGGGGGATGAAGTACTACGTCGTAAAGTTTTCACAATCATTGATGCAGCCTTTGCTCAGCGCAGAAAGATGCTGCGTTCAGCGCTATCTGGCCTTTATGGTTCATCCTCTGCAGCAGAGGAGATTCTAAAGCGGGCAAAGATTGACCCCACTCTTCGAGGTGAAGCTTTAGAGATCGCTGGTTTTTGTGCCATCGCTGCCGTTGCACCTGACATTTTCTAGCCAACACATTAAGGTCAAACCATGCCAATAAAAAACGTGACGGTTCGGGTGCCGGCAAAGGTCAACCTGCAACTATCAGTTGGCCCACGTGAAGAAGATGGTTTCCACAATCTTGTCTCAGTTTTTCAAGCAATTTCTATCTTTGATGAAGTAACACTTACCCTTGGACAACCAAAATCAGGTGTGAGCATTTCTATTACCGGCGAACAGACCCATGGCGTGCCAGCAGATGCCAATAACTTAGCCGCCCAAGCCGCTGCCCTTATGGCAGAGGAATATGACATTGAAATTGATGCCCATATTGAAATTAAGAAATCTATTCCAGTTGCAGGCGGTATGGCTGGTGGCAGCGCAGATGCGGCAGCAACAATCGTTGCCATCGACCACTTGTATTCACTGGGCATGAGCAGGGAAGAGATGTCAGATATTGCAGCCAAACTCGGTAGCGATGTTCCCTTTATGTTAAATGGTGGAACAGCAATTGGTACTGGGCATGGAGATCAATTAACTTCAGCGCTTTCTCGCGGCACCTATCACTGGGTACTTGCACTTTCCACACATGGTTTATCAACACCTGCCGTTTATGCAGAGTGTGATCGCTTGCGTACTGGACTTGAAATCGTTGAGCCTCAAACTAATGAAGCGTTGATGCAAGCGTTGCTTGCAGCAGATTCACAATCAGTCGGAGCTCATCTTGTAAATGATTTGCAACCAGCAGCATGTTCATTGCGTCCCGCTCTTCGCCTTGTTCTAGATGTTGGCCAGGAGTATGGAGCCCTTGGCGCATTAGTCTCAGGATCAGGGCCAACCGTTGCTTTTCTTGTTGCCGATGAGGAAGCTGGACTTGATTTAACGGTGGCGTTGACCTCTAGCGGAGTAGTGGGCAGCGTCGTTCGCGCATATGGCCCAGTGGCCGGGGCAAAAGTAATCTCGTAAAGAAGGTGCAATGTGGTCGCAACCATCCCCATGTATGAGGGAGAATACGTGTTCCGCCATTGTGTAGTGGCTAGCACATGGGCCTTTGAAGCCCAGGGTCCAGGATCGATACCTGGTGGCGGAGCCACCGATAGGATTCACTCGTGACCGTAGAAACCGTGATCGTTCTCGCAGCTGGCGAAGGCACACGGATGAAATCGGCAAAAGCCAAAGTTCTCCATAGCGTTGCAGGACGTTCGTTACTTGGACATGTATTGCACGCAGTTGATCACCTTAAAGCTAAGAACATTCGAATTGTCGTGGGCTCTGGCCGTGAATTAGTTGAAGAACACATCTCACTGATTGCACCAAAAGCCTCAACTGTTTTTCAAGAACACCGTGGTGGCACAGGACATGCTGCGCAGTTAGCGCTCGCAGGTTTATCTCCTAAGGGCACAGTCTTAGTTCTAGCTGGTGACACACCCATGCTCACCGGAGAATCACTTGCAGCCTTTATCGATGCACACAATGCCGGAAAGTTTGCAGCATCAGTTCTCACAGCAGAGCATCCAGATCCAACGGGTTATGGCCGCATTATTCGTGATGATGGCGATGAGCTTTTAAAGATTGTTGAAGAAAAAGATGCCACAGATGATCAGCGCTTTATCTTTGAAATTAACTCTGGTGTGTATGCATTTGATGGAGCAGCTCTAGCCGCCTCTATTGGAAAGCTCAACAACTCCAATGCCCAAGGTGAGCTGTATTTAACTGATGTCATCGGAATCCTAAAGAGTGAAGGCGCATCAGTTGCAGCAATCATGATTGATGATTTCACTGAAATTCTTGGTGTGAATGACCGAGTTCAGTTAGCTGAGTCAGCAGCGCTTCTGCGCGATCGCATTAATGATGAGTGGATGCGGGCTGGCGTAACGATTATTGATCCGACAACAACCTGGATTGATGCAACTGCCACAATCGCTTCAGATGTGACTATTCACCCATCCAGTGGGATTTATGGCACCACTTCTATTGCACAAGGTGCATCGATTGGTCCCCGCACAACCCTTACCAACTGCCAAGTAAAAGAGGGTGCGTCAGTTCTTGAATCAATTGCAACAGATACTGTGATTGGCCAAGGCTCAAC
>Ga0194051_1000298_pt1 | contig 29156 bp, 25 predicted proteins | sample SepL2320m_MetaG_FD_161275 | JGI IMG/M metagenome (GOLD analysis project Ga0194051, IMG submission 161275) | Anoxic zone freshwater microbial communities from boreal shield lake in IISD Experimental Lakes Area, Ontario, Canada - Sep2016-L239-20m | ecosystem: Environmental > Aquatic > Freshwater >... | reverse complement strand
GCGCGACCGGGCCGTAGCGCGACCGGGCCGTAGCGCGACCGGGCCGTAGCGCGACCGGGCCGTAGCGCGACCGGGCCGTAGCGCGACCGGGCCGTAGCGCGACCGGGCCGTAGCGCGACCGGGCCGTAGCGCGACCGGGCCGTCACGACTCACCACTCACCACCATCCCCACTTGCCGATGGCGCCCGCGCGCCCGCTCCAGACCGGCCGGTCGGGAGGCTGGTTGCGCAGGAGGCTGGGAGAGCAGGAGGCTGGGCGACATATGGCTAGAAGTTCACAGACAACGTGGGTACATGTCACACAACTTCGAGGCCGCCTAGACCAACGAAGGAACCGTCGCGCAGAGCCAGCCGAGAAGCAACCGGCAACGACCCGCTCAGAACCCAATGATTAGGTGCAGCGCCGTAATCAACTCTCCAAGAAGCGCTTTCGGCGCGCGACGAGCAACAGGCTAAGGGCCGTAAGCAAGTGTCCAACGCCGTAGCAGATGAAGAGGTCGGTGTACCAGGACGACAGCGGGCCGGCCGCCGGATCGATGGCCTCGAGCAGATACCCAAGCGACCAGATGATGGCGCTGGCGACTCCACTGATGATCGCCCAACGACCGAAGCGGGCACTCAGGTGCGCGAAATGAGCGGCCAATCCCGAAGTCACCGCCAGAGATCCGACAACGGCCAATGACCAACCAAAACGAGTGCCCTCAGGCTCAGTGCACAGCGCAAGGAATCCGATTCCCCAAACAAGAAGCCCGGCCGCCCCGAGCGCGATGGCTCCGAAGGAGGCGTGGGTGACGACGCCGCAGGGACAGCCGACCGGGCACAGCGGATAGGTGTGGGCCGGCGCAGCAGTCATGTGCGCTTCCTTTCGCACCAGCACCACTGCGAGCGAAAAACTTCCCAACAGCAAGGCGACGCCGTACGCGCCATAACCGAAGCGAACGCCATCAATCGTCTCGAGCGCTGCTGGGTCGATTGCGAAGAAGACAGTAGACAGCGCACCGGAAACTGCCGCGGCCGCGGCAAGGAAAACGGCCAGCTTGCCAATGCGCGCCGCTAGGGATTGGACGCACATGATGATCGCTACGGCGATCAAAAGTGGGCCGACGAACTCCAGGATCCACCCAAGCTGCGACTCGTGGCTCGGGATTAAGACGAACCAGCCAAGAGCCCAGAGCGCAAAGCCCAGTGCGGCAATGTAGAGCACCGAGAACCTGATCTGCGGTGGAACTGGTGTGGGAGGTGTTGCAAGCGCTGGTGTTTGGGTCATGGCGATCAGGATATCTGCACATTTCCTCGGCCCAGCCGAACCAGGCAGTAGCCACTGCTGAGTTAGTCGCTTGTCAGTGGTGTGCCCTCGCCTGATGACAGATCAAGAAGGTGGCATCTGAACTGGGAAGCCAGCCATCTCGATTAGCTCACCTGGCAACCGCGTAATTGCTCCTCGCGCACGATGTCTACCCACATGGGGATCCGCCAGCCACGGCGTGGCTGGAAGAGCGAGGGCATGGCCCGAAAGCCATTGCGTTTGCTGGGTTTATGGCCCGCCAAATGAGGGATACGCGCATGCCAAAAGAGCGGGAATCCAGCAAGCGAAGGACGCACGTCCCAACTACCTTGAGCCAGCGCAGATAGGCAGGTCATGGGGACGTACGGTCCGTATCACGCCAGAATTCTCGCTCACCGAGTCCGTATCGCACTCAGATGCATGCGCGCGTCGACGGCGTCGAGCGAGTCGTGCCCATACCAATCGAGGCTGACGCACCGCAGTACCAACAAGCCGCCAGCGTCAGCGTTCGATACCTGCTCACGGCCTGCAATCCATTGGGGCGCAAGCAACTGCTCCCGAGAACATCAGCGCAAATACTCGGCTCGCTGCCGAGATCGAAACACTCGGCGGCAAGATCACTGGGGTCGGGTACACGACTCCGCCAGAACGCGCGTGGCTGGAGGAGACGTTCATCGTTGGAGGCCTTGAACAAAAAGAGGTCTACGACTGGGCCTATAACTTCCGGCAACCTGCCTACATGATCTGGGCACCCGACACCCTGCACGTCATCGCCACCTACCGATGGGACGCTATGCGCGATCAGCACCTGCGATGGCGTGAAGTCGTTGCGCCCAAGACCTGCCCCATGGGTACCGACGCCGAACCAGGTGCGCGTTGTGTCCGAAGAGGTGGCCCGTGGATATCGGTCTCGATGCACGCCGAACTGATCTAGAAAGCGTGCCGAGAGCTACTGCTCTCTCGGCTAGGTTGCCATCCATACGAAGGCGGAAACCTGCCAACCCCTGGGCCACTGGGCCACTGGGCCACTGGGCCGCTGGGCCACTGGGCCACTGGGCCACTGGGTCACTGGGTCACTGGGTCACTGGGTAAAGCAGACAGCACCCGCACTGTGGCGCATGGCGACCTGATCACCCCAGCAGGTACGGCGGCGACGCATGGAGGTGACGACGCGCTCGACAAGCGACCGCCACTGCGGACCTGACACGGCGGACCTGCCACGGCGGACCTGACACGGCGGACCTGCCAAGGAAACCGTTCAGAGCTTGCTATCAGCGATCACTTGCTGACTGGCGAAGCGGCCTGGCGAGCCGATCACGCAACCACCCGGGTGGGTCCCAGACCCACATTGGTAGTAGCCCTGGATCGGAGTTCGGTAGTCGCTCCAACCCGGCGCGGGGCGGAAGAAGTACATCTGTGGGGCGAGCAACTCACCCGCATAGATGTTGCCCTCGGAAAGGCCGGTCATTTGCTCGATGTCCAGTGGGGTCACAACTTCGCGGTGCAAAACGAGGTCGCTAAATCCGGGAAAGAACGACTCGAGAGTTCGCTGCACTGTGTCGCCAAGATTCTCCCGCTCAGCGTCCCAAGTACTGCCCTTGAGTTCATAGGGCGTGTACATCGTGAAGCACGACATCACATGCTTTCCTGGCGGAGCCATATCAGGGTCGACGAATGACTGTATGCAGGTGTCGAGGTAGGGGCGGTCCGAATACCAGCCGTACTTACCAGCGTCGAAGGCACGCTCCAAGTACTCAATCGACGGGCCGATGTTGATGAACCCGTTGTACTGGTCAGTGCGATCGCCCAGCGCCGGGTAGCGAGGTGCCCCATCGAGGGCGAAGTTCACCTTTGATGCAGAGCCTTGGAATCGAAAGCGCTCAATGGTCTCAACCAAGTCGCTGGGTAGCTCGCGACGCGGCACTAGTTCAAGGAAGGTCCGACGCGGATCAAGTGCACTGACCACGACGGGTGCGGTGAATTCAGTACCGTCGGCGAGGACAACTCCGCTGGCACGCCCATCGATGACCGTGACGTGATCGACAGCAGAATCGAGTCGGATTTCAGCGCCATAGGCTTGCGCGGCTCGGGCAAGCACCTGAGTGACACCACCGTTGCCACCCTTGTGGAACGACCAAGAGCCAAGGGCCCCATCGTGTTCGCCGATCGTCATGTACAGGTAGACGAGGCCAGAGCCCTGTGACATCGGGCCAAGCTTGGTTCCGGTGATGCCACTTGATGCCATCAAGCCCTTGACGATGTCACTTTCAAAGTAGTCATCGAGAAAGTCCGCGATACTCCCGGTCAGTAATCGCACCGTGTCATGGATGACTTTCTTGTCAGCCTTCCCGAGGTGGTTCAGCAGCCATCGGACATCAGCGAGGTCTTCGGGATTCTTGCTGAAAATGTTCGGCGGCTTACGGTCGAAGATCGGTTTCACGTATTGCAGTACGCGCTGTAAGTCATAGTCGTAGCGATCCATGGCGTCAGCGTCTTTAGGCGAATGGCGCATGATCTCTTTGATGTTCTGATCATGGTCGGGGCCGAGCAGCAGGTAGTCGCCGTTCTCCATCGGCGCAAAGGTCGTGGGCATGACGATCGGCATGAAGCCGTGCTTTGTGAGTTCGAGTTCGTGGATCACTTCATTGCGAAGCAGGCTAAGGCCGTAGGAGAACGTCGTGAAACTAAAGCCTGGGTGAAGCTCTTCGGTGATCGCAGCACCACCAACGAATGAACGACGTTCCAGGATCAACGTCTTCAATCCGGACTTCGCCAAATAGGCGCCGTTGGTCAGGCCGTTGTGTCCACCACCAACAACGATCGCGTCATACTGATGCGTCTCGCTCATGTCATCGACACCTTTCGCGGGGGGTTGAAGAACGGCAGCGGGACGACCTCTGCGGGAACCATGTAGTACTCGTGATTGACCGTGTGCTCGACTTGCACGATGGTTCCGATTGCGCTGAGTTCAGGGCGCACCTTTGCGATCGCGATATACGCCTGACGCATGGGCGAGTACATCAAACTCGTCGCCCAACCAGCACGGGCATGATCGGAGTCGTAGAGCATCGTCTCCCAAGCAGCGACTTGTTCGTCCATTGTCGGGATGAGCCCGTTGCTCTCATGCAGGTCGAAGTAGGCCTTCCAGTCCAAGACCAAACCAACAGTGGCCCAGCGCGACAAACCCTCAGACTGTTCTCGTAGCAACGCGCGACGCCCGATGAAGGGTCGACTCGGATCCTCGATCCCCTTGAGCAGCCAGCCCAAACCAAGTTCGTTTGGGGTGAACCGCTGGTGATCGTTGAAGGCGAAGCGGGCGCTCTCAAAATCGACGTGGATGAGCGGAAGTCCTGCCTCGATCCGAGTCATCGACAAGGCTTCATCACCGAACGGCCGGATTTGGTGCGGGCCGCCGACTTCAAGCAATGCGTCCAGTACTGGTAGAGCGCTGTCATTGCTCATCATCAACTCGTAGCCAAGATCGCCAGTGAATCCGGTACGGCTCACTGTGACTGGGTGGCCGGCAAGTTTGGTCTGCAAGATGCCGAAGTAGGCGAGGTCGGCGACCTCAGGGCTTAGTTGTTCGAGGATGACCTTTGACCGTGGACCCTGGAGAGCAAGTGATGCGATCTGCGACTGCGCATCGATGACCTCAACATCAAAGCCGCGGGCCAACTGCGCGAAGTGACCCAAGTTTGGCTCAGCGCAGGTCAGCAGAAATTCGTCGGGAGCGTAGCGAAACAGCACTCCGTCCTCGAGTACATAGCCGTCGTCGTCGCACCACACTTGATACTGTGCGCGGCCTACCTTCAGGGTTCGAACATCGCGAGCCAAGATGCCTTCGAGGAATCGCTGCGCATGCCGACCTCGGAACCAGTACTTGTACATGGGAGTGAGGTCATAGATCGCGGCGGCGGTTCGGACCCCAAAGTACTCGTGCTTGGCCGACAGGTCATAGCGCGACGCGGTCAGATAACCCGCCCAGTGCATGTAGAGGCCGGTCTCGCTCAACTCAGACAGCCGTGCGTGAAACGGTGTGGTCAGAACTTTCAGCACCATCGAGACTCCCCGCGCATGAAGCGCCCGGCCAGGCGCGACGGAGCCAGCGTAGACAGTTGTTGGACAAACGCGCAATAGTCCGTAGCGTTGGGCCATGGCCCGCATGACCCCCGATCAGCGCCGCGAAGCGATCATCGCCGCGACCCGGGAACTCATCGGGCGCCAAGGGATTGCGGCCACCACCGTGCGCGATGTCGCCACCGAACTTGGCACCTCGAGCGGCCTGATCCACCACTACTTCGACTCGATGGACGATCTACTTGCCGAGGCGTTCGACCGCGCGGCCACGGACGATCTGCGCGCGAGCCAGACGGTCATCGCAGGAGGCGCCGATCCCGTGCAGCGACTGGCCCGGTTCTTCGACGTCTTCGTTCGCAGCGCCGACGACAGCATGCAGGTGTGGCTCGACGCGTGGGCCGAGGCAGCGCGGCGACCAGCGTTGCAACGTACGTCCCGCCGAGTGAACCAGGAGTGGCAAGTGCTGCTTTACGGCCTCATCGTCTCGGGCTGCGAGGCAGGAGTCATGACCTGCCCCGATCCGCTGGCATCGTCGTGGCGCATCCTGTCGCTGGTTGATGGATTGGCCGTGCAGACGGCCGCACACTCGGGGATCGTCACCCGCAACCAGGCGGACATCTGGTCACGGCAAAGTGCTGAAGTCGAAGTCGGCCTACCGCTCGGCAGCCTGACCAGCCACGCATGACCCGCCAGACACACCCAGCCAGACATACCCAGCCAGTCAGACCCACCAGACATACCCAGCCAGTTAGACCCAGCCAGTTAGACCCAGCTAGTTAGACCCAGCCAGTGACACAACGCCTCGAACGACGACCGCGGGCCCTGTTCAGTTGACGTAGGCGGCGAGGTGCTCGCCGGTGAGAGTGGAACGGGCAGCGACCAAATCGGCTGGTGTGCCCTCGAAGACGATCCGGCCGCCGTCGTGTCCAGCGCCCGGACCCAGATCGATAATCCAGTCAGCGTGCGCCATGACTGCCTGATGATGCGCGATGACGATCACCGACTTACCAGAATCCACAAGGCGGTCGAGCAGGCCTAGCAACTGCTCGACGTCAGCAAGGTGCAGGCCAGTGGTCGGCTCGTCGAGTACGTAGAGATCAGCCTTCTCGGCCATGTTGGTCGCCAGCTTGAGCCGCTGCCGCTCGCCCCCAGAAAGCGTGGTCAGTGGCTGGCCCAGACGCAGGTAGCCGAGTCCGACATCAGCAAGCCGGGCGATGATGGCGTGCGCGGCAGGGATGCGCGACTCGCCAGCGCCGAAGAACTGCTCGGCCTCGCTCACCGACATCGACAGCACCTCACTGATGTCGCGGCCACCAAACTTGTAATCAAGAACCGACGCTTGATATCGCTTGCCCTCGCACTCATCGCACGGGATCGCGACACCGGCCATCATCGCCAAGTCGGTGTAGATGACGCCAACGCCGCTGCAGTTTGGGCAGGCACCTTCTGAGTTAGCGCTGAACAGTGCCGGCTTCACACCGTTGGCCTTCGCAAACGCCGTTCGCACCGAGTCGAGCAGCCCGGTGTAAGTGGCGGGGTTGCTACGTCGCGAACCACGAATAGCGCTTTGATCAACCGATACAACGCCGTCACCGACAGGAATCGATCCGCGTACTAGCGAGCTCTTGCCCGAGCCCGCAACACCCGTAATCACGACAAGCACCCCGAGTGGGATATCGACGTTGACGTCGCGCAAGTTGTTCGTCGTTGCACCCCGAATCTCCAGGGTGCCGGTAGGCGTGCGCACCGCGTCCTTAACTCTCGCGCGATCGTCGAGATGGCGGCCGGTGACAGTGCCGCTAGCTCGCAGCCCATCGAGCGTGCCTTCGAAACAGACAGTGCCCCCGGTCTCACCTGCGCCTGGGCCGAGGTCGATTACGTGGTCGGCGATGGCGATCGTTTCCGGCTTGTGCTCCACGACCAGCACCGTGTTTCCCTTGTCGCGCAACAAGAGAAGAAGGTCGTTCATGCGCTGAATGTCATGCGGGTGCAGGCCAGCTGTGGGCTCATCGAAGACGTAGGTGACGTCGGTGAGTGATGATCCGAGGTGACGAATCATCTTCACTCGCTGTGCCTCGCCACCGGACAACGTGCCCGACGGCCGGTCCAAACTGAGGTAGCCCAGCCCGATCCCGACGAACGAATCAACGGTCTGTCCGAGGGAGTCCAACAGTGGCGCCACCGAGGGCTCATCGACGCTGTGGACCCACTGCGCCAGGTCAGTGATCTGCATGGCGCACGCGTCAGCGATGTTAATCCCGTTGATCATCGACGATCGTGCGCCAGCACTTAGTCGCGTTCCGCTGCAGTCGGGGCAGGTTGTGAAGGTCACGGCCCGCTCGACGAAGGCGCGGATGTGCGGCTGCATGGATTCGACATCCTTGGACAGGTAGGACTTCTGAATCCGCGGGAGCAACCCCTCATAGGTGAGATTCACGCCCTCGATCTTCACCTTGAGCGGGTCCTTGTGCAGGAAGTCGTGCATCTCTTTCTTGGTGTACTTACGGATCGGCTTGTTCGGATCTACGAATCCTGAGAGGGCGAACAACCGTCCATTCCAACTGTCGGGCGTGTAGCCGGGAATCGTCAGCGCACCATCGTTGAGCGACTTGCTGTCGTCAAACAATTGAGTCAGGTCAAAGTCGTTGACTGAGCCGACACCTTCGCATCGTGGACACATACCGCCCGTGCGGTTGAAGGTCACTTTCACAGCCCGGCTCACACCGCGGTCGACCGTGATCGCGCCACTCGCACTTACCGACGCCACGTTGAAGGCAAACGCGCTGGGCGGACCAACATGCGGTTTTCCCAAGCGGCTGAAAAGAATCCGAAGCATGGCGTTTGCGTCGGTGGCGGTCCCGACAGTGGAGCGAGTGTCTGAACCCATGCGCTGCTGATCGACGATGATCGCGGGCGTAAGCCCTTCCAGCACGTCGACCTCTGGCCGTGCCAAGGTCGGCATGAAGCCCTGTACAAAGGCGCTGTACGTCTCATTGATAAGCCGCTGCGACTCAGCGGCAATCGTGCCGAATACCAGTGAGCTCTTGCCCGAACCCGAGACGCCCGTGAACACAGTGAGCCGACGCTTCGGGATCACGACGCTGATGTCTTTGAGGTTGTTCACTCGTGCACCGAAAACACGGATCAACTCGTGGCTGTCTGCAGCATGCACCTTCGAGTCGGGCTTCGCGAGCTTGCTCATGGGTCTCCATCCGTGCGGCAGAGGTTGTTGTGTGGAGCCGTTGGAGGGCTCACCGTCGACCGTGGCCACACGAGTGAAGATGACCTCGCTCGAACCCCGGGTCGAGACCACAGCCTACCGATCGACATGAGCGGTCGAGTAGCAGACATCTCAGCCTGCTACCACCGGGAATCCACGGCGGTTCAGGACGCTCATTGCTGCATGAGGGCAGGGCCATCTCTAGCTAAAACGGCGCCTGCGTCGCTCCGAGCTCCGCTCGAGTGCGGCTAGGCCCGACCGCCACCGCAATCGCACGGCGGCTGCAGCTTTCAGGGCAGGTTCAGCGGAGCGGTGCGAGGACAAGACAGCCGAACCCCCGGGCTGTTGGGGGTTCGGCTGTTTACCTCAGAGCTTCACCCAAACCTTGTGTAACTCAACATGACTTCGTGGCCGAAGCAGGTCTGTGGACTGGTCGCAATGAACACAACATCAGGGCACGTGGTGTTAGACCAAATCACCCCGGTGTAGGGGTATCCCGACATATCCACGGCTTGGGCAAGGTTGGCGTTGGTCAGGTTTGCACCGTTCCAGTTAGTGTTGGTCAGGGTGGCGACGCTAAGCCTCGCGCCGGTGAGATTAGCGCTGGTCAGGTTAGCGCTGGTCAGGTCGGCGTAGCTCATCCTGGCGCTGGTCAGGTTGGCGCTGGTCAGGTCGGCGCTGGTCAGGTTGGCGGAGCCCATCTTGGCGCCGGTTAGGTTCGCGCCGGTGAGCTTGGCGCTGGCCAGGTTGATGTAGTCCATCGCGGCGCCGGACAGGTTCGCCCCGGTTAAGGTGGCGCCGACGGCGCCGGTCAGTATGGCTCTATCCAGTTTGGCGTTGGACAGGTTGACGTTGGTCATGTTAGCGCCGACCAGGTTGACGCCGTCCATCCTGGCGCCGGTCAGGCTGGCGCCGGTTAGGTTGGCGCCGGACAGGTTGACGTTGGTCAGGATGGTTGCGTTGGGAAGGCTGGCGCCGGACAGGTTAGCCCCGCTCAGGTTTAGTCCCACCAGACTGCTCGACAGAGCCCCGGTCACGTTGGCGCCGGCCAGGTTGGCCCCAGGCCCAAACACGTAACCGCCCGGCACGAGAACCCATCCAGTCGGTAGGCCCCCTTGCGGGGTGCCAACTATCCCGGCTGAAGTAACACCGGTGAGGTTAACGTTGGCTAGTTTGGCGCCTGTCAGGTTGGTGCTGGTCAGGGTGGCCCCCGTGAGATTGACGTTGGTCAGATTGGCCCCCGTCAGGTTGGCGCCGGTCAAGTTAGCGTTGGTAAGGGTGGCGCCGGTCAGATTGAAGTTAGTCAGGTTGAAGTTGGTCAGGTTGGCGCCTGTCAGGTTGGCGCCGGGACCCATCAGGACGCCGCCCTGCAGGATCCATCCAGTCTGCAGTGCCAGCGGGGTGCCAGCGATTCCCGCTGACGCCGCACCGGCTAGCGCGACGTTCGTCAAGTTGGCGTTGGTCAGAGTCGCGCCAGTCAGGTTGACGTTGGACAGGTTCGAGCCGGACAAATTGACGCCGGTCAGGTTGGCGCCGGGTCCGATCAAGTAGCCGTCAACGAAGATGAATCCAGTTGGCAGCGAGGCTGGAGTGCCAACGATCCCACCCGAGATGACACCGGTCAGCGTGGTGTTCGTCAAGTTGACGTTAGTCAGGTTGGCTCCGGTAAACCTGACCCCGGTGAGATTGACTCCGGTGAGGTTGAAGTTGGTCAGATTGGCGCCCGTCAGGTTGGCGCCGGGACCAATGAGGTAACCACTCGTGAGCCGCCAGCCGGTAGGAACAGAGAAGGTACCAACGATCCCACCTGAGGTAACTCCAGTCAGGGTGGCACCGACCAAGCTGACCCCAGTCAGGTTCGCACCGGTCAGGTTGGCATTGGTCAGGTTCGCCCCTGGGCCAGTGAGATACCCGTTGGCAAGTCGCCAGGTGCCCGGCAAGGACGCCGGCGTCCCGGTGACACTGCCGGACGTCACCCCACTCAGGGTTGCGCCCGCCAGGATGACATTAGACAGATTGGTGCTTGTGAGAATGGCGTTGGTGAGGTTGACGTTGGTGAAGTTGGCGTTGGTGAGGTTGGCCCCGGAGCCGATCAAGTAGCCGCCGGCGACGATCCATCCAGCCGGCAGAGAAGCCGGGGTACCAATGACAGTCCCTGACGTCACCCCACTCAGGATTGCGCCCGCCAAAATGGCATTAGACAGATTGGCGCCTGTGAGGTGTGCGCCTGTGAGGTGGGCGTTCGTAAGGTCGGCCCAGCTCAGGTCGGCGTTGGTCAGAACAGCGGTGTTCAGGTCCGCCCCAGACAGGATGGCGCTGGTCAAGGTGGCCCCGGTCAGGTTGGCTCCCGGGCCAATGAGATAACCGTTGACCAGCCGCCAGTTAGTCGGCAACGAGGCCGGGATTCCAGTGACACTCCCCGACGTCACCCCATGCAGGTGAGCGCCCACAAGGATCGCGTTGGAGACATTCGCGCCTAAGAGGTGGGCATTCCTGAGCAGCGCGTTGGTCATGTTCGCGCCGGCCAGGTTCGCGTTCGTCAGAATGGCGTTGTTCAGATCGTCTCCGATCAGGTTAGCCCCCGAAAGGTTGGCTCCGGTCAGGTTGGCCCCTGGGCCAATAAGATACCCGTTGACGAGCCGCCAGTTAGTCGGCAATGAGGCCGGCGTTCCGGTGATGCTCCCCGACGTCACCCCATGCAGGTTTGCGCCCACAAGGATCGCGTTGGACACATTCGCGCCGGCAAGGTGAGCGTTCCGCAGGAGCGCGTTGGTCAGGTCCGTGCCGGTCAGGTTGGCCCCGGTCAGGTTGGCACCCGTGAGGTTGACCCCTGACAGGTTGGCCCCGGACAGGTCGCAGCCGGACAGGTCCGCGGCTGGTACATGATCAGTACAGACGACTGCAGCGGAGGAGATAGCCGGTAAGACCACGGCGTTTCCGATCCCGACAGTTGCAGTCAGCAACGTCACCGCGAAGAGGATACGTGTAAGTTTCATTGCGCCCCTCGAGCCTGCTGCACCATGCGTGCCACGTTCGGTTAGGCAGCCTGAGTGACCGCGCCCATCATGGTGGACGCGAATCCGAAGGGGGTCAATCAAAAAAGAGCAAAACTTTACTTACTGGGAAGGATCTGCCACTTAGCACCAGTGGCCTCCCACATACGGTCATGGCAGGTCCGTTCGATCCAGACGACGACGTCAATGCCTCACACAAACGACAACGCTCCGTCGCCGAGATCACCGCACGCCATGCGTAGAGGTGGCGACATGCCTCGCCGACGCCGCAGGCCGCCAAGACGATTTGCCGAGCGGGTCGCATGCTGACCAAGCCCGCGAGCAAGTTCGGTCTCAGACCAAACACCTCAAAACCACGCTGACAAAGCCCGCACACCGGCGTCCAAAGCCAGAACAGGCGAGGTGCTTTACTTATGCACCTAACCATCACCGGAAAACGGGCATACCCACCCGCAATACAGTGGACATTAGAGTCGAGGGCTCCGTCGATTAACGAGTGGAGCCCCCGGGCTGTTAGCTCAATTGGCAGAGCAGCGGACTTTTAATCCGCGGGTTGTGGGTTCGAGTCCCACACGGCCCACCCGTTTGACCAGCGGCGGTAGCGAGTTACGCCGCCGCACGATATCCAGAAGCGATCCCGTGCCCTCCGCGCCTCCTCAATACGTCGGGCGAGGGGGAGCGGCGAGCCGGTGGCCTGGGGTCTCCGGCGGGCAGGATGTGCACATGGATGAGCAAGATCGTCACCCAGACCCCGGATCTCCAGCACCACGCAAAGTGGATAGGCCCGGTGACCGCTCGGGCAATGCGGTCGGGAACCCGCCTCTCCGTCTGTGTTGATCTGCACGCCACCAATGCAGATACGGCAGCACACGAACCAGTGATCGTGGCCGTCGACAACGACAGCACCGCCACCATCGACGAGGTACGCCTAGGCTGAGGGCGTGACCCACCTCTCCGTGCTCGATCTGTCCCCCATCGCCGTGGGCTCGAACGCCGGGCAGGCACTACGCGCGAGCCGGGATCTAGCGGCGCACGCCGAACGCCTGGGGTACCTGCGCTTCTGGATGGCTGAGCACCACAACATGTCCGGCGTGGCCAGTGCCGCAGTGGCCGTCGCGCTCGCCTTCGTGGCCGAGGGCACGAGCACGATCCGCCTGGGCGCAGGCGGGATCATGCTTCCCAATCACGCACCCCTAGTGGTTGCCGAGCAGTTCGGCACGCTCGCGAGCCTCTACCCCGGACGCATCGATCTCGGGATCGGCCGCGCACCGGGCTCGGACCAGATCACCGCGGGAGCGCTTCGTCGCACACTCGCGGGCAACATCGATGACTTCCCCCAAGACGTCCTCGAGCTCATCACCTACCTCGGCGACCCAACGCCCGGCCAGCAGGTTCATGCCGTCCCCGGCGAGGGCACCCGGGTGCCCGTCTACATCCTGGGCTCATCCACCTACGGCGCCCAACTCGCTGCTGCATTCGGCCTGCCGTATGCGTTCGCGTCGCATTTCGCCCCCACTGATCTTGACGTCGCACTTCGCTTGTACCGCAACGGTTTCCGGCCTTCGGCTCATCTGCAGGAGCCCTACGTGATCGTTGGGCTGAACGTCACGGCCGCACCCACCGACGACGAAGCGCTACGGCTTTTCAGCTCCTCGCAGCAGTCGTTCGTCAACCTGCGGACCGGTCGCGCGGGGCCCCTGCCTGCACCGCTCGACGACATCAAAACGCACTACCCGCCGCAGCTCCACAGCATGCTCGACGAGATCGTCGAACGCTCTGTCGTGGGGTCGCCAAGCACGGTCGCAGCAGGGCTTGCTGCATTTGCCGCCCGCACACAGGCCGACGAGATCATCGTCGCCAGCCAGTTCTTCGAGCCAGCCCACCGGGTGCGTTCACTGGAGATAGTGGCTGAGGCCGGGCGCGCCTTGAGGGCAAGTGGCGGCACAACCGTCGAACTGGCCAATACACAGGGCTCGTTGACATAGTCCAAGACCGCCGAGCAGTTGTCGCAGTCGTCGTGAAGGGATACCCGCAACCCAGCACGCTTGTGAATTACAGCGTCAACGGCGCCTAGCACGGTTGACCGCTGCAGCCGATGCACCGGCACGCACTGAATCTGGTTGTCGGACAGCTCTCAACTTTGACTGATTGCCACGCTAAGCGCGGGTGGTGTGTTCAGAGTCTGAAACACCACGCAGTACCGCTCGGTGAGTTTTAGTAGCGTCGCGAGTTGATCGGGCTCGGCATCAGTGTCGAGGTCAAACGTCAGCCTGATCGTCGAAAACCCAACAGGTGCTTGACGATCAACGCCCAGGGTTCCGCGGAAATCAAGATCTCCCTCAGCTCTCACGACACCAGACCGCAGGGTGATGCCTAGCGAGGTCGACACGGCCTTTAGCGTCACTCCAGCACAAGCGACGAGGGCTTCAAGGAGCATGTCGCCCGAGCACAACTCAGCGCCAGAACCACCGGTCGCCGGATGAAGTCCAGCTATCGCCAGGGCCTTTCCCGTCTCGACCTTGCACGTCAGCGAGCCCTCATCAAGGGATCCACGAGCTGTCAATGTGACGAGCGCCGTCCCAGGCTCGGATCGGTACGAGTCCTTGATCGATGCCTGGATCGAGCGCAATGTATCGGCGTCCATGATGAGCAACTTTCCTCGGTGATTGGTTCACGAAGAATCTACCTCGCGCGCAAACGACCAACCGCCTGAAACGGGAAAGCTGGGAGTCAGCGAGCGTCGCGGGACTGCAGATACTGCTGGTTAAACTGCCAGACGTACTCGTCCTTCTCGGGATAGACGCCACCGTCGGCAAACGACCTAGACGTGACACCGCGCTGCGCGCGTTCGCATACGGAGTTGTCCTGGTTGGTGACCATATCGCTGAATGCGATGAGGGTCGATGCATCGAAGTCGGGAGCTGCAATCGAGTTGGGGTGGAACATGTACATCGACGAGATACGAGTCGATGTCGCGCTCACTGGCATGACCTGGCTGATCACAACACCAGTGGCCGCAATGTCGATGAAGCAGTTGGGGAAGATAGTGCCGCCATATACAGAGTTGGCGTCGTCCTCTGAAACCGTTGGCATCAAAGCGATATTCGCGGCAGTTGCCGGACCGTAGTTGCGGCTGGTGCTGTTCACTCCACCGTCATCACGTGCTGGATCAAAGACCCATCCGGTCTTGTACGCAGGAATAAGTTCGACGAGCTCGGGGTGCACGCTCGGGCAGTGCAAGCACTCGCAGTAGTTCTCGATAACGATCTTCCAGTTGGCCTCGACAACAAACTCACTCTTAGATGTCATGCGGAGTGAACCCATGTCGTAACGCTCATAAGTCAGCATGTCTGGGTTGACGTTGCCGATCCATTCGCGCAAGGACACCGGAGTCTCACGGTCGAGGTTGACGAACACGCAGCCTTGCCACTCATCCAGGTGCACTGGACGAAGACCATGCGCATCACGATTGATCTCGTCCTTCTCAACCCTCGGGGTCGCCACCAAAGCGCCTTCGAACGAGTAGCACCAGTCGTGATACGGACACGCAAGTGCGCCGTTCTCGGTACCGCTCTCTTCCTCACGCAATCGAGATCCACGGTGTCGGCAGACGTTGTAGAACCCGCGAAGCTTCATGTCCTGACCGCGCATGATCAGGATCGATTCGCCAACGACGTCGACCCGAAACCACTGCCCCGGCTTCTCGGCCTGCTCAGAGATTCCAACCATCACCCAGGAACGAAAGAAGATCTGCTCGCGATCGAGTTCGAAGATCGCGGGATCGAAATAGTCCGGACCCGGCAGAGTACGACGCTCCACAGAATTGCCCTTCGCACGATGGAAATCGAAGCAGGAACACCACGATCCTGAACGGCTGTTCAGATTCACAGTACCGCTCCAGCACTCCCCGGACAACGGTGACGACACATGTCCGCTCTCTCGCCGAACGAATTACAGCGGCAGACCCGGGGCTAAACAGTTCACATTCGGTACAAATCAAACTTCCTGGGCGCTGCGTAAAAGGCGCGAGCCACACCCCCAGTTCAAGGCACAGCCGTTCGGTCATTGTTCGCGCATTCCCCTACCTCCAAGCCCCGCCATGCACTCAGATGAGAGGAACGCAGCTCGGAATCAGTGAGGGAAGGCAAGTACGGTGGCAGGTCGCGAAGTGCCGGAAGTGCGGGAAGTGCCGGAAGTGCGGGAAGTGCCGAGCCAATTCGTCCCCGGTCTACCGACCGAAAACCTCGACCCCACCGCGGACTTGAGTGTCGATGCGACGGCGCCAATCCAAGCTCTGCTCCGCGAACTTCGAAGTCACCAACGCGGGCTCTCTGACCGAGAAGCAGCCCGTCGGCTGGTGTCGTTCGGCCCGAACGAGTTGAAGCGGACATCTCGACGGCACCCACTCCGCGAACTGATTGATCAACTCACCCACCCGCTCGCTCTCCTGCTATGGGTCGCGGCTGGGCTGGCGCTAATCACGCGCACGCCGGTGCTGTGCATCGCGATCGTCCTGGTGATCTGGCTCAATGCCCTATTCGCGTTCGCCCAGGAACGGCAAGGCGAACGCGCGGTCGAAGCCCTCAGCCATTACCTGCCTCAGCAGGCCGTCGTCTTCCGCGACGGACAGCGACGCGACATCGAAGCGAGCACGCTGGTCCCCGGCGACGTCATCCTCGTCAGCGAGGGCGACCGTGTCTGTGCGGATGCTCGACTCCTCGGTGGCTCACTCGAGATTGATACTTCGACCCTGACCGGTGAAGCCCTACCCGTCCTGCGCTCCGCCGAGTCATCCGATCCAGGCGTGCCCTATCTACAGTCGCCGAACGTCATTTTCAGCGGGACGTCCTGCACTGGTGGCGAAGCTCGCGCTCTTGTCTTTCGCACCGGGATGCAGACCGAGCTTGGTCGCATCGCAGCATTAACCCAGGGCGTGCAACGCGAGCCGAGCCGGCTCGAGCTTGAGGTGCGCAGAGTTGCCCGGCTGATTTCCCTAGTGGCTGTTGGCGCAGCGCTCGCCTTTATCCCGCTGGGCGCGTGGGTCGCGGGCCTATCGCTCGGCGACTCAATCAATTTTGCTATCGGTCTCATCGTGGCGAATGTGCCCGAAGGGCTGCTCCCAATCATCACCCTCGCCTTGGCCGTCGCGGTACGAGAACTCGCGCGCAAAGGTGCACTCGTCAAACGGCTCAGTGCGGTGGAAACCCTTGGTTCCACCAGCGTGATCTGCACCGACAAGACTGGGACTCTCACTCAGAACCGGATGGCTGCCGTACTCGCGTGGACGGCCGACGGAGAGACCCGACTCGACGGCGACCCGCGGATCGCTGCTTCGACAACCCTGAGTTCGCAGATGGCCGAAGCTTTGTCACGCTGCAACACCGCAGAACTCGACGGCGCACGCAGTAAGCCTGGCCTCAGCGAAGGTACCGGTGACCCCACTGACTTGGCACTGCTCGATGTTGCGCGAACGCTCGGTGCCAACATCGATCCCACTGAGCGAACTGCACGCAGACTTCGGATGTTCCATTTCGACCCACAGTTGCGACTCATGACGACCGTCGACTCAGAGACACGTGGCACCGTCGTCCACACCAAAGGTGCACCTGAAGAGGTCCTCGCTCGAAGCACCAGCATCTTCGAGGCCGACGGCATCGCGGAGCCGTTGGACGATGCGCGGTTGGCTCGAGTCGCAGCCGCAATCGCGACCTACGCCGCACAGGGCCTACGCCTACTCGCAGTAGCCACAAGGGAAGTCGCGCCACGGGCAACCGCCCAGGATGGTGGACGTGACGATGACTTTGCCGGCGAAGGGCTCCACCAACTACCCCGCGAACAGGTCGAGTGTGATCTCACTTTTGTCGGTTTCGCAGCGCTTCTCGATCCAGCACGACCTGAGGTGCGCGGGGCCGTGGCTGCGTGCCACACCGCGGGTGTGCGAATCATCGTGCTTACCGGCGATCATCGGCTCACCGCGCAGTCGATAGCTCGTCAGGTTGGTATCGGCGGCGACAATCCAGTCACGATCAACGCCGACGATCTCAACGCGCTTACGGAAAAGGAGTTCGACGACTACCTCGCGAGTAGCGGTGAACTCGTCTTGGCACGTACGTCGCCCGAAACCAAAATGCGAGTGACCGACGCACTCCAAGATGCCGGAAATGTCGTCGCGATGACCGGTGACGGAGTGAACGATGCACCAGCATTGCGACGCGCTGACATCGGCGTCGCAATGGGGCTCAAGGGCACAGACGTCGCGCGCGAGGCAGCGACGATGGTGCTCACCGACGACGACTTCAAGACGATTGTCGACGCGGTGCAAGCGGGACGCCGGGTGTACGACAACGTCAGAAAGTTCATTCTCTACATATTCGCGCACGCGACTCCGGAGGTGATTCCGTTTCTCATCTTCGCTTTGTCCGGCGGCCGAGTTCCCTTGCCTATCACGGTGATTCAGATCCTTGCCATCGACATCGGCACTGAGACACTGCCCGCGCTCGCGTTAGGACGCGAGCCTGCCGAGCCCGGTCTCATGTCACGTCCACCTCGACCGAGCGAGGAACGACTCATTCGAGGCGCGCTGCTCATCCGCGCCTGGCTGACCCTCGGAGGTGTGTCGGCCGCCTTGGTGGTCGGCGGATTCTTCTGGGTGCTACACCAGGGGGGATGGACCCTCGGCGCCGAAGTCGGCGACGGGAGCCCCCTGCATCACACCTACCTGCAGGCGACAACCATGACGTTCCTCGGCATCGTCGCCTGCCAAGTAGGCACAGCGTTCGCAGCGCGAACCGAAAGCTCGTCGCTCCTGTCGATCGGAGTCTTCAGCAACCCGCTGTTGCTGTGGGGAATTGCATTCGAGCTCGTATTCTCCGCTGCCATCGTCACGCTACCCGGCCTCGCGTCGGCGCTCGGGATGGCGCTACCCCCGGTGGCGGCCTTGGGAGTCCTGCCGCTCTTTGCCGTGGTTGTCTGGGGAGTCGATGAGTCAGTGCGAGCGATAGGGCGCACGCTGCAGCGCAGGGCTAGCGGAGCGAATGGACCCGGCGGGGCGAGTCGACCCAGCGGGGCGAGTTCTGGGCCCGGATCCGCGTAAAGCGTTGTGCTGATTGCGAAAAAAGATACAAGCGAAATCAGGATTGCGATTTGGCCGACGGCCATAGCGCCGCAAATGCAACGACGAGGGCCGCAGCGATGAGTGTGTCGATCACTCGATACGGGAGCGTGGACGTGACCGGATCACCGATCGCTGCGAACAACGCCATGACCAGCACCGTGACACCGGCTACTGCCGAGGCGTAATTCGCCGTAATGAAGGCAAAGACCAGGAGCGCCCCGGCTCCCAAGAGGCCGGCAATCATCACATGGGAGACCGGCACGAATGTAAAGACAATCTCAACCAGAGCCACACCAGCGAACGTGCCAGCCACTCTGGCAGCAACGCGGTTGACCGTGCCGTCGCTGTTCGGCATGGAAACCCAGGCGACCGTCATCGGAATCCAGTATTGATGTGGCCAAGGCAGTGCCTGAGACAAGGCGGTGCCCACCATCATCGCGCCGGCCAGCCGGACACCGTGTCGGACGTAGTCATCGCGAGAGTGCGGATGCGAGCGGAGTCGCTCTCGCATCGATAGCGGTTCGAGCACCCACACGGACTCGTGTGATCGCGACGTCATGAGGTCCAAGAGATTGTCAATCACTAGGGCGATGAGTCCGCCAAGCCCTAACAAAGCACAGGTCTGGACTGCAAGAAGTGGTGTGTCGGGGCTGCCCATGAAGATGGCAAACGTGACCAGTAGGAGCATCCCCGAAAGCCGCGAGTTACGGCCCACGGCACCCGCGAAACCGCCTGCGAAAGCCAACAATCCGGTGATCAGAATGCCGATCGTGACGACGACGATTCGACCGTCGACAACCAAGGCGCCTAAAAGCGTTCCTAGCATCAGCCAGGCCAGCGTCCATGCCTGAGTGATGATTCGTCGGGGGCGCGGTTCACCCGATCCGGCCAGCGGCACGAAGAGCGCGCCAAGCACCAGCGGCACCGCATGGGCTGGTCGCCCGTTCGACATACAAATGACTAGTACAACCACCGTGACCAAAGTTGCAATCACTGAACGGCGCCACGACACCTTGCTGAGATCGAATGTGACCGTGCCCAAAAGGACCTTGCGCACGGCCGACGACGCGCCCGTTGGCACGTCGGCTGGCACGTCGGCTGAAACATCTGATGACACCTCCGCATTGTGCCCGACGTCGCAGCTGTACCCACGTGCCTGCGCATCCGACTGATCCGCGTCGCACCGGGCGCTAGTTGCCTTCGAGCACAAACGTGAGCGTGAAGACCTCATGGTACGGTCCGCTCCGTGTCGATAGTTGTTCCGCCAGAGTTGGCCCCCGTCCTCGTTGCCGGACTTCTGGGTGTCGCCGAAGTTGACGGTGGCCCCACTGACGAGCAGTTAGTTGTGATCAACTCGATTGCCTTGCATCTATGGCGGCTAGATCCCACGATCTGCGAGGCTGCAGAGCCCAGCGTGATCGCAGCGGCAGTGGCCGATCCGTCCATCCGTCGTCGGTTCGTTCAGCTCGCAATTGTCGTGTCCTTCTGCCGGCACCCTAATGTCCCTGAACAGGTCGCACGGTTGCAAAGTTTTGCCGCCGCACTAGACATTCACGGTGATGAGCTTGATGTGTTGCATTCGTGGTGCAGCAAAGCGGCCGAAGAGGCGAGCGCGGACTTTATCCGTTCGTACGACCGCTACATCCCCCTACTCTCGGAAGCAGTGGCCCCACCAAGTGGGTCGGGAGAAATCCTGCCCGAGCTAGAGGCCCTGAGCGCAATGCCAGAAGGGACACTGGGTTGGGCCTTCTTAGCGTTCTATGAGCGACACGGATTTCACATTCCGGGCCCGCACACACCGGAACCTGCGTATTACGTCAGTCACGATATGAACCATGTGATCGCCGGCTATGAGCCAACAGGTCCAGGCGAGATTTCACTCGGAGCGTTCAAGCTTGCGATGAGTGACACTGACGCCAACTGGATGGCGTTCTTGGCGAATATGTTGATTCATGAGGCCGGGCTTCTTAGGCACGGCTCGACGTCGCAGTTCATTCCTCACAGTGGCGATATCTACCCAGATTCGCAAGGACAAGGCGCCATGCACTTACCTGGAGCTGCCGACATGTTCGGTGAAGCGCTTGAACGCGGAGCTGCAACGACGAAAGACTTCAGCCACATCGACCATCTCGCCATCGCCCATCGGCAACTGTCCGACATCAGAGCAGAGTATGGAGTGATCGCTCGCGCGGATGGCATCGACGGCGGCCTCGGCATCGCCCTCGTCTAGTTGAGTGATCCGACGTGGTTCAGTGCTCTGAAGCCGAGTTTGAGCAGTAGTTCCAGGTACTGCCACAGGGTGGCATCGCATGTATGCCGAGTTGCCTTCCTCTGTCGTAGTGAACGTCGGCATACGCAAGCTGCGGCTAGTTGAATACTTCTTCATGTGTAAAGATGGTGCTCTAACGAGAAGGTCCACATGGCTATCCCGCTGTACCAAGCAAAGGCTGAGTTCTTCCGCACGCTCGGACACCCCGCTCGGATCCGCATTCTCGAGCTGCTGGCTGAGCGCGACCACGCCGTGTACGAGTTGCTCCTCGCAATCGACATCGAGGCAAGCAATCTCTCACAGCAGTTGGCAGTACTACGTCGCGCCGGACTCGTCATGCAGCGTCGTGAGTCCGGTGACGTCGTCTACAGCGTCAATCGGCCCGAGGTACGCGATCTGCTTCTCGCAGCTCGCGTCATTCTGAGGCACCTCATCGACGACCAGGATCAACTCCGCGAAGACCTAAAAGCCAGCGGATGAGCTTGCTACAGCGCCTCGAACTCGCTCCGCGGATGCGGGCCGAGCGGGCGTGGTCGCGCTTCATCTACCTACTACCCGGCCGACCCGAACTCGCCACGATTCGACGTGATCCTAAACGCGATCTCATTGCCGGCATCACGGTGGCGATCGTCGCACTGCCCCTTGCCTTGGCATTCGGGATCACGTCCGGGCTCGGGGCAGGCGCCGGAATTGTCACGGCAGTAATTGCTGGGGCGGTCGCGGCAACATTCGGCGGCAGCAACCTTCAGGTGTCCGGACCTACCGGAGCAATGACAGTCGTGCTCGTTCCCATCGTCGCCAAATTCGGCGGCTCAGTGGTCTTGGTAGTCGGCCTTCTTGCCGGCTTGATCCTCCTCGGTCTCGCATGGTCGGGGGCGGGACGCTACATGCGTTACTTGCCTCTGCCGGTGGTCGAAGGCTTCACGATCGGGATCGCACTGGTCATCGCACTTCAGCAAGTTCCGTCCGCGCTAGGAGTTGCTGGCACAGGAGACAAGGTGGCCCTAGTCGCCATCAGCGCAGGCGGCGCCTGGCTCGCGCATCCACAGTGGGCCGAGCCCCTGATCGCACTCGCCGTTGCTGGAACGATGCTTCTCGCGGTTCGTTGGCGACCGACGTGGCCGGTATCCCTTGCTGCCGTTATCTTTGCGGCGATCGGCGTCGCCGCATTCCACCTTGCCGTTCCTGTTATCGGTGCGATTCCGGCTGGCCTGCCGGCACCGGCCCTGCCACACATCGAGTGGTCTTCACTGTCGAATCTCATTTTTCCGGCGGTGGCGGTAGCTGCTCTCGGGGCACTTGAAAGTCTGCTCTCCGCAACGGTCGCCGACGGCATGAGTGTCGACGAGCATCACAACGCCGATAAGGAACTCTTCGGACAGGGGCTAGCAAATCTCGTCGTGCCATTCTTCGGTGGAATCCCAGCCACAGCCGCGATCGCTCGCACCGCAGTGAATGTGCGTTCGGGGGCCCGCTCGCGGCTTTCCGCACTCACTCACGCCATCGTGCTGCTCGTTGTGGTCATGGCACTCGCCCCAGTGGTAGCTCGCATACCCCTTGCAGCACTTGCTGGCGTGCTACTCGCCACTGCCTTCCTCATGGCAGAGGCCTCGAATGTCCATGCGCTCCTGCGCTCGACCCGCGGCGATGCCGCTGTACTGATCCTCACTGCTGCGGCGACCGTCGTCCTTGATCTCGTCACAGCCGTCGTACTCGGACTTGTCCTAGCCGGCTTTTTCGCTCTCCAGCAGGTGGTTCGCGCCACTAGCCTGGACGTCGAACACATCGATCACGCAAGCGAAGTCGATGACGCCGCAGAGGCTGCGCTGCTTGCCGAGAACATCGTCGCCTATCGGCTCGAAGGGTCACTGTTCTTCGGTGCAGCGCATACCTTTCTGCTCGATCTCTCAGATGTCTCCAACGTCCAAGTGGTGATCCTGCGAATGTCGAGAGTTGCTGCTCTCGACGCAACCGGCGCAGCCGTCCTAGCCGACACAATCGCCGGTCTCGAATCACGCGGCGTCACTGTCCTACTTTCAGGCGTGCGGCCGCAGCACGAGCAGGTGCTCAGCAGGCTCGGGGTGTACGCCGAGTTGGCACATGAGTTACACGTGTTCCCTTCGACACCCGACGCCATCGCGCATGCCCGTAGGCACGTGCATGGAATCGCGCATAACTCGCCCATCGAACGAGCAGCCGAATAGACGGCGGGTGGCGCGCCCGCTGGGGTGGTTAGCCAGCGCTGGCCATTGCCGAGAGCGAGACCACCCGAGCGACCGATTCGCGGAGTAGGCGCTGCACGCGAATCTCGCGGGCCACCATCTCAGCGAAGCGCGTAAGGACAGTCCGCTGGATATTCGTGAGTGGTTCTCGAGGATGTGAATCGATGATGCACATGCTGCCAAGGGCCATCCCGTCATAGACGATGGGGGCTCCGGCGTAGTAGCGGATGTATGGCGGGCCGGTGACCAGAGCGTTGTCGTAGAAGTCACGATGTATCGATGCATCACACACTTCGAAGACCTCGTCCCCGAGGATCGTGTAATTGCAGAAGGCCACATCGCGTTCGGTCTCGCAGACGTCAAGGCCCACCACACTCTTGAACCACTGACGGTCCTTGTCAACCAAGGAGATCAAGCAGGTTTCCACGTCGAAGACATCTCTGCATTGCAGCACGATTCGATCCAAGGACGCATCTGGATGAGTGTCGAGGATCGCGAGTTCGTTCAGGAACGTGACCCGCCGAGCGTCATCGATTGATATTGGATAGATCATGCCACCGACTCCATTTCTCTGGCCTCAGTGAGCAGGTTCTCAACCGAGGATGGCCGGTCGAATAGGAACCCCTGAAAGGTGTTGAAACCTGCTTCGGCCAACATCTCCAGAACTTCCTTGCTCTCAACGCCCTCTACGACATGGTCTTTACCGAGCACAGTCAGAATCTGACGCACGAGGAGCAAGGTTTTGTACTTCTCGACCCGAGTGTCGATATCGCAGATCAGCGTGCGATCGATCTTGACAACGTCGAAGTCGTAATCGGTCAACAACGACATGCCCGTAAGGCCAATGCCAAAGTCATCCAGGGCGGATTGGTGACCGAGTTCTCGCAGGTCGCGCATCAACCGATTGGACACTCCGACCGGAGGCATCGGATAGGTCTCGGTGAACTCGAAAACAGTTGGCGCCGGATAGTCCGCCACGATCTGAAGGAACCGATCACGGTGGGCCACTGACTCGACAACGCTGTTATGGATGTTGATGGTTGTCGACATGCCAACGGCAGCGGCCAGGCGTTCCTTGACTTGGAGTTGGAAGGTCAACAAGTCAAGGTGCTGGTCGGTGCTCAAGCCGGCGAGGAAGTCCTCAACACCTAACCCACCCGACGGGCGAGAGAGCAACTCGCACTGCAGCCGAGCCGGCTCCTTGGAAAAGACGAACCGCTGGAAGTGCATCCCCACGTCCAAACCAGCCACGGTGCATTGTGCTAAGCCAAGCATTCGTCCCCCCCGGGTTAGCCCATCGCGTCAAGCCAATCGTGACGCCGAGCAGTAGATCTCTGCCCATGCTAGGCACACTCATCGCCAAGTTGCGCGCTAGATCAACTTCTTACCTTCGCGCATGGGTAGTGGTGACCGGTTTGCCTCACAACGTCCCAAACGCGGAACTGCCCACGGATACTCGATCCGTGGGCAGTTCCAATTCAAGCCAGTCCAGCGCAGTTCAGTTCAGTTCAGTTCAGTTCAGTGCCGTGCAGTGACGCACTGGCCAGCTCTTGCACTGGCCAGCTCTTGCACTGGCCAGCTCTTGCACTGGCCAGCTCTTGCACTGGCCAGTTAGGCCAGCCCGAGCACCTGCTGAATTGGATCGACAGCGAAATAGATGATGAACGCTACGGCGATCGCCCACATGAGCGGCTGAACTTCGCGGGACTTGCCACATGCCGCCTTGATCACCACGTACGACACAAACCCGGCGCCAATTCCGTTCGTGATCGAGTAGGTGAACGGCATCAGGGTGAGGGTCAAGAAGGCCGGGATGGCGATCTCGTAGTCGGTGAAGTCGATGCGACGAATCTGCGTCATCATCAAGAACCCGACAACCACCAGGGCAGGTGTAGCAGCCTCGTGGGGCACCATCGTGACAAGCGGCGAGAAGAACATCGCGACGAGGAACAGCGCCCCTGTCATGAGGGATGCGATACCGGTGCGTGCACCGTCACCTACGCCGGATGCCGACTCGATGTAGCTCGTGTTGCTTGACACGCTCGCGATACCACCAGCAGCGGCCGCGACGGAGTCGACCATCAGGATCGAGCCAAGGTGCGGAACTGAGCCATCTTCGTTGAGGATTTCGCCCTCATGGGCAAGGCCGAAGACGGTACCCATCGTGTCGAAGAAGTCACTCAACATGAGCGAGAACACCGCAAGTGAGGCCGCGACGAAACCGATCGCCTGGAAGCCGCCGAAGAGGTTGAACTGACCAAGCAGCCCAAAGTCCGGGCTAGCAACTACCTGTGATGGCCAGATCGGAACATTGAGGCTCCAGCCGTCTGGGTTGGCGACTTTGCCGTCCTGGCCGATGTGCGGGCCAACATGTCCGATGGCTTCGATCAACAGCGAGAGTGCGGTCGAGGCGACGATCCCGATGAGGATCGCACCGCGCACCTTGCGAGCAACCAGCACCGAGGTAAGCAGCAGGCCGAAGACGAAGACGAAGGTCGGCCAGCCACGCAGGGCGCCGTTGTCGCCGAAGGTGATCAGCGGAATACCAGGCCGAGCAATGCCCGAATCAACGAGCCCGATGATCGTGATGAACAGCCCGATGCCAACGCCGATCGCGTACTTCAATTGCTCGGGAACCGCGTTGAAGACGGCGGTGCGCACACCGGTCACAACGAGCAGACCGATGACGATACCTTCGATGACGACCAGGCCCATCGCGTCGGCCCAAGTCATGTGCGGCGCGAGCGAGAACGCAACCACGCCGTTGATGCCAAGACCTGCAGCCAGCGCCACAGGGAAGCGACCGATCGCACCCATCAGGATCGTGACGACACCCGCACAGAGCGCTGTGGCCGCGGTGACCATCGCAATCGCCTTGAGCACATCGGTTCCCCCACCGACGAAGTTGCCGTTGACGTCCTTGGCAGTGCCGATGATCAAGGGGTTGAGAACCACGATGTAGGCCATCGTGAAGAACGTGACCAGACCACCACGTAACTCGCGTTCATTAGTGGATCCGCGAGCAGAGAGGTGGAACCAGCGGTCCCAAGACGACGTCTCGGTCGCCGGGGGACTTGCGGGGGGCGTATCAACAGCCATCGTGTGCCTTTCGGGCTTGGGGGGATCGAACACCGCGACATTAGCGACTTATCAGCGGATGTAAAGCAAACTGACCAATGCAATCGCCGCTAGTGTTTTCGCCGACGAGGCACGACGTCGGGGCACGCGATAGATGACCAACTTTAGAACGCAGTTGCGGCGCGATTAATACCCGTGAGTAACCCAGACGAACAGAGAGCGCCCGGCTCGGCAAGGGCCTTGGGCTCACACCGCTTGAGGTGACTTACGAGAAACCGGGCCTAGCCCAACCACGACATCACGTGCACGCCAGCCGCCACCGCGGCAATCACGGCGATGAGTCCAAGGTAAGCCAGCACAAGTCGAACATCACCGAGGTAGCACCGGCTACGGGTGAGCCCGGCTTGGTGCGCACGCCAGTACCCCGCGAGTCCAAGGATCGCAAAACCCAGAACCGCGAACGGTCCAAGAATCCAAGCGATCAGCGCGACCGTCGTGTAGATGCACAATCGCAACGGATCGAACGGCGCATCAGCTGTCGCTTTCGACGAGTCCGCCTGTGGCGGCACTGCTGGCACTGGACGTTCCGGGATGCCCGCTGGAGTTGTCATGGCCGCGCCCCTAACGTGAGATCGACCCCGGCTCGACGATGTGCTGTCGACAGTCGTTGATCAGACAACTGCGGCCACGCCTGCACCGCGCAGAACGGTGCACACTGATCCTGCGATTCACTTCGAGTGCCCACGTGCACGCAGCACTGGGTGAGCCGCTCTTCGATCATGGTGTGCCGGTCCATGAATGGCTTGACCGTGATTCGGACGACGCGTTCGCCCAGCATGCGGCGAAGCTTCTCACGTCCTCCCGGAAGCCCAACTGCCGCAGTGAGTTTCATCAATGATCCGATGCCGAGATCACATGCTTCGCAGACGTCTTTCCACAAAGCCATCACCTCCGGATGGGTCAGGCTGCTCTGATCGCTGAGTAGCCCCATCAGCGACTGCTGCACAGCGATCCGAAGGTCGCGCGGAAGTTCGCGATCAGCGACGCGGTTGGCGATCAAGCCCAGATGTTCCTTGAGTCGCTCCACCCCGACGATGCCAACCAGTGAGCGCCACTCGCCGTCGTCATTGCGCAACATGTAGCCGACGCTGGCGCAGTGCGGATGCGAACAGGGCAGAGCAGTGAGATCGCGCCAACTGACCACACCGCCGGTCTGCGGACCGAAACGAGCCAGTGCACCCGTATGCGTGAGTCGGTTCATGGGGTCAAGCGGTTGTGAACGACCGGAGCCGAAGACTGGTTGAATCACCACGCCACCGACATAGGGCGTCTCAAGCGCAGTGAGAATCACATCACCGATCTCGTCATCATTGACCCCGAGCGCGGCAGTCATGGTGAGAGTGGTGAAGATCCCCGCCTGCGAGAGTCGGGCTACTGCAAGCTGCTTGGTCGCGGTCAGATCGCCGCCTCGATGATGCTTGGACGACTCGGCGCGCAATCCATCGAACTGCAGGTAGACCTCGACTCGATCACGATGACGCTGTAAAAGTTCGACCAGGGAGTCATCACGCGCGATGAGCACCCCGTTGGTATTCAACAGGGTGCGCACGATGTTTCGAGCTGCCAATTCATCAAGCAGGTCAGGCAGTTGCGGATGCAGAGTCGGCTCCCCACCGCTGAGCATCACGACATCCAGGCGGCCATTCTCACGCGCTAGCCGCTGATCGATGTTGGCCAGGATCTGCTCGATCGGGACGACTCCCGACAGGTTCGGCGACGATGAGGTGAAGCAGGTAGGGCAGCGAAGGTTGCAGGCTTCGATGATGTCCTCGAGCAGGATGCAGGTGTGCTGAGTCTGCATCTCGCCGAGTCCACGCAAGTAGGCCTGCGGGATTGGGTCGTAGTTGCCGGGCGAGTCGGGCACGTGCCACTTCGTCGGCGCTGTCCACTGCTCGAGGTAGGTCAAGATCTCGGGGCTCTCGTCGTACATCGTGCGTTGGAAGCCATGAGTCGGGCAGCCTCGTTCAAGCCACACCCGGTCATCGCGCTCGACCAGCCAGCCGGAGAGTCGACGAACCTCGGCCAGTGGCTGTTGCACGTCGGCGGCATGACATTCGGGGCAGAAAGCATTGACGTAGCGGCGCACTCGGTCGCCGCGCAACGGCATACCCGCACCCCAGGTAAGGGTGGTTGAGGTCAGCGGGTCAGTGTGCGGCGCGGCCCTCTCGTTCGGCGCTACGACGCCGGTGGGTGCGGCATTTTCCGTCGCGCTGTTCTGGAGTGCCGTCATGTTCACCCCCCGCTGGTCGAGTTGAGCGACGACAGGGCCGCGATGCACACGCCTGCACCAACAATCGCCGCTATCCCAACGCCGATGAACATGCCAAGAACGACGCTACGTGGATTGGGATCTTCGCTCTTGCGCATCGCCATGAGCACAAAAGGTGAGACGAGCAGCACGGCAACGTCAAGAAGAAGCACGAAAGTGATGAGCCCAGGTAAGAATCCGAGGGCGATAGAAGCCACGATGAGGAGCACCGCTGACAAGGCGACGCGCTTTCCGTTGTAACGGCGAATCTGGCCCGCATGTTGTGAGTCCTGCGGATCCCTCGGCATCGGGGGCTGCGCGTCCTGCTGCGCTGCAGCAGCGTTATCGGCGGGCGGTGGCGGCTCGAAAATCGGGTATGGGATCGAGCCCGGTTCGGCCGAAGGTTCTGCGCCGGAATTGGGGCCGGCCGGCTGAGGCAGGGCCGGTGGCTCTGGTGGCTTTGGTGGCTCTGGTGGCTTTGGTGGCTCGGGCGGCTCAGGTGGTAGCGAACTCATCACGTGCTCCTTTGGTCTCGAGTCGTCGAGCTTTGTTGCCGTACGGAAGATTTGC
>Ga0194051_1000297_pt1 | contig 29173 bp, 26 predicted proteins | sample SepL2320m_MetaG_FD_161275 | JGI IMG/M metagenome (GOLD analysis project Ga0194051, IMG submission 161275) | Anoxic zone freshwater microbial communities from boreal shield lake in IISD Experimental Lakes Area, Ontario, Canada - Sep2016-L239-20m | ecosystem: Environmental > Aquatic > Freshwater >... | reverse complement strand
TTACCGCTCCGGCTCGCGCCAGGGGCCGGCCGCGGTGCGCGAGGCCTCCCGCCTCATCCGCCGCGTGCATAATGTCTCCGGCATCGCCCCCTATGACCTCTGCAACGTGGCCGACGTGGGCGATGCGCCGGTGAACCCCATCGACCTGTTGCGCTCGATCGACATGATCGAGGACTTCTTCGCAAAAATTCATGCCGCAGGCGCCTTGCCGCTCACCATCGGCGGCGACCACACCGTGCCGCTGCCGATCCTCCGCGCAGTGGCCAAGCACCGCCCGGTCGGCATCTTCCACATCGACAGCCATGCCGACACGCTGGACACGCTGGCCGATACCAGGATCAACCACGCAACCACCTTCCGCCGCGGCGTGGAGGAGGGGTTGATCGACCCGAAGCGCACCATCCAGATCGGGCTGCGCGGCTCACGCTTCTCGCCCGACGACATCAAGTGGGGCGAGGATGCGGGCTTCACCTGCATCACCTTCGAGGATTATGAGCGCATGGGCCGCGAGGCGGTCATCGGCAAGATCCACGACGTGCTGGGCAACGGCCCCACCTACATGACCATCGACATCGACGGCATCGACCCCGCCTGGGCGCCGGGTACCGGCGTTCCTGAAATTGGCGGCCTCACCCCGCGCGAGGTGCAGGTCATGGTCAGGAGCCTGCAGGGCAAGGACCTCGTCGGCGGCGACATCTGTGAAGTGGCCCCGTGCTTCGACCCGACCGGCATCACCGCGGTGACGGCGGCGAACCTCATGTGGGAAATGCTCTGCGTGCTGGCGGATTCGAGGGCGAAGCGGGGGTAGAACGTCGGGATATCCACCTCGCAACGCTGCGGCGGGCTAGAAGGGTCCGGCAGCCTTAGGCGCTTTATCCCCGCCCAAAACCTGCTAGAAGCCGCCCAAACCCTTGATTTGGACCTCCGAGCCCCATGTCCGACGACAAGCCGCAGAAGACCGACCGATACCGGGACACCGTGTTCCTGCCCAAGACCACCTTCGCCATGAAGGCGGGCCTGCCGCACCGCGAGCCTGAGCTTCTGAAGCGCTGGGCGGAAATCGACCTCTACAACACGCTCCGCCAGCAGTCGGCAGGGCGCCCCAAATACGTGCTGCATGACGGCCCGCCCTATGCCAACGGCCACCTGCACATCGGCCACGCGCTTAACAAGATCCTCAAGGACATCGTCACCCGCTCGCGCCAGATGCAGGGCTTCGATTCCAACTACGTGCCCGGTTGGGACTGCCACGGCCTTCCCATCGAGTGGAAGATCGAGGAGCAGTATCGCGAGAAGGGCAAGAACAAGGACGAAGTCCCCATCAACGACTTCCGCAAGGAATGCCGTGCCTTCGCCGCGCACTGGATCGACGTGCAGCGCGAGGAGTTCAAGCGGCTTGGCGTCACGGGCGACTGGGACAATCCCTACCTCACCATGAACTTCCGCGCCGAGGCGCTGATCGCCAACGAGTTGCTGAAGTTCGCCGAGTCCGGCCAGCTCTATCGTGGTTCCAAGCCCGTCATGTGGTCGGTGGTCGAGAAGACGGCCCTCGCGGAGGCCGAAGTCGAGTATCAGGACTACCAGTCCGACACGATCTTCGTGAAGTTTCCGATTCGGTATGTCGTACGCAACGGAGAGCGTCAGGAAATTCCAGATCAACTAAAGGGCGCTTCGGTACTCATCTGGACAACGACGCCTTGGACTATCCCCGGCAATCGAGCGATTTCGTTCTCATCCAAAATTGAATACTTCTTGATGGAGGTTGAGAAGGCTCCGGAAGGTAACTGGGCGAAGCCGGGTGACAAATTCTTGATCGCTGGCCGACTACAAGATGAAGTCGCAAAGGCAGCTAAGATTGAGAGCTGGCGAGACACCGGCTTTAAGGTTTCGGGCCTAGAAGGCTTGGTATGCAGTCATCCCCTGTCCCATCTGGGGTATGGGTTTGACGTGCCGTTGCTGGATGGCGACCACGTTACAGACGATACCGGTACCGGTTTCGTCCACACGGCGCCCAGTCACGGCGCTGATGACTACAATATATGGGTGGCGAATGAGGCCCACCTCAAGGACAAGGGCATCGCGACCACCATCCCCTTCACCGTCGATGCCGACGGCTATTACACCAAGGATGCTCCGGGCTTCACGGGCAAGCGCGTCATCACCGACAAGGGCGAGAAGGGCGACGCGAACGACGCGGTCATCCGTGCACTGAGCGATGCTGGCGCGCTAATCTCGCGCGGCCGTTTGAAGCACCAGTATCCGCATAGCTGGCGCTCGAAGAAGCCGATCATCTTCCGTAACACGCCGCAGTGGTTCATCTCCATGTCGAGCCATGGCCTGCGCGACGTGGCGCTGAAGGCCATCGACGAGACCAAGTTCTATCCGCCGGGCGGCCAGAACCGCCTGCGCGCCATGATCGAGCAGCGCCCTGACTGGGTCATTTCGCGCCAGCGCGCCTGGGGCGTGCCGATTGCCGTCTTCGTCAACCGCGAGACGGGTGAGATCCTCAACGACCCGAAGGTCAACCAGCGCATCGTGGATGCCTTCACGGAAGAGGGTGCAGACGCCTGGTTCGCCGAGGGTGCTGCCCAGCGCTTCCTCGGTAACGACCGCTCGATCCTCGAGTGGGAGCAGGTGCGCGACATTCTCGACGTGTGGTTCGATTCAGGCTCCACCCACGCCTTCGTGCTGGAGCAGCGCCCCGACCTCAAGTGGCCGGCCGACATCTATCTCGAAGGCTCCGACCAGCATCGCGGCTGGTTCCATTCCTCGCTCTTGGAAGCCTGCGGCACGCGCGGCCGCGCGCCCTATGACGCAGTGCTGACACACGGCTTCGTCGTCGCCGAGGACGGCCGCAAGATGTCGAAGTCGCTTGGCAACATCGTCACCCCGCAGGAAGTCATCAAGCAGTCGGGTGCCGACATCCTGCGTCTGTGGGTGGCTTCGGCGGACTATGCCGAAGACCTGCGCCTCGGGCCGGAAATCCTCAAGACCAACATCGAGGCCTATCGCAAGCTGCGCAACACCATGCGTTACATCCTCGGCGCGGTGGACGATCTGCAGGATTGGGAGTTCGTGCAGGCCAAGGACATGCCGGAACTTGACCGCTACATCCTGCATCGTCTGCACGAGCTGGAAGCCCAGGTGCGCCAGGCCTATGAGGTCTTCGACTACAAGCGTCTCTTCGCGCTGCTCACCAATTTCATGACGGTCGATCTCTCGGCCTTCTATTTCGACATCCGCAAGGACTCGCTCTATTGCGACGCCTGGTCGAACCTCAGGCGGCGCTCCTGCCGCACCGTGCTGGACCAGCTGTTCCACTGCCTCACCACCTGGTGGGCGCCGGTGCTGGCCTTCACCATGGACGAAGTCTGGCTGTCGCGCTTCCCCGGAGAGGGCTCCTCCGTCCACCTCATGCAGTTCGCCCGCTGCCCGGATGAATGGGCAGCACCGGAGCTTGCCGCCAAATGGGACAAGATCCGTGACGTCCGCTCGGTCGTCACCGGCGCGCTCGAAATCGAGCGCCAGGTAAAGAAGACCATCGGCTCGGCCCTTGAAGCTGCACCCGAAGTGTATGTTTCGAGTCCTGACCTGCTGGCGGCGCTCGACGGCGTCGACCTCGCCGAAATTTCCATCACCTCGGGCGCCAAGCTCATCGCGGGCGAAGGCCCGGCGGATGCGTTCCGGCTCGATACCGTGAAAGGCGTTGCAGTCGTCTTCAAACCAGCCGAAGGCCGGAAGTGTGCCCGCTCGTGGAAGATCACCCCGGAGGTTGGCAGCGACCCCGAATTCCCGGATATCACCCCGCGTGATGCCGAGGCGGTGCGTGAGTGGCAGGTCCGTTTCGAAAAGACCGTCTGATGAAGTGGAGACTCTGGGGTCCGCTCGCACCGCTGACGCTGGGTCTCGCCATCATCGTCTTCGGCCTCGACCAGTTGCACAAATACTGGATGCTGGATGTCTACGGCATCATCGAAAAAGCACCCGTCCGCATCACCAATTTCTTCGATCTGGTGATGGTCTGGAACACCGGCGTGTCCTACGGCCTGTTCTCTACCCACGTGCAGGAATGGCTGATCGCCCTCACGCTGGGCATCGCCCTCATGCTCTGGATCTGGGCCTGCGGAGCACGCCACGCCATGGCGGCGGCGGCGCTCGGAATGGTCATTGGTGGTGCCCTGGGCAATGCCTTCGACCGCCTTTTCCGGGGGGCGGTTGCTGACTTCTTTCTCTTTCATTATCAGAATTTTAGCTGGTACGTGTTCAACGTCGCCGACATCGCCATCGTTGCCGGTGTGGCGATGCTGATGTATGAATCCGTTGTAATGGGCGAGCGCGACAATCGCCGCGGAAAAGCCTGATTTCAGCGGCACTAGGTGGTCCGTCTAGACAAGGGTATTTCGATGAACCGTGCCTGTGTATCCGCGCTGCTATGCCTGACGGCGCTCAGCCTCGCAGGCTGCTCGAACTCGATGCGCGGTTACCTTGAAAAGGAAATGCCGAACGAAAGCCTGAACGCCCGGCAGGACCTCACCATGCCGCCGGACCTGCGCCTTCCGCCGCCCGGCACCACCACCGCGCCACCCGATCCGGGCGTTGGAAGTGCGCCCGCCGCTCAGACAGCTTCTCTCACCGCGCCGCCCACTGCGCCTGCTCCTGTCTACGCCGCACCCAAGACTGCGGCACCTGCCGTGAAAACCGCCGCTGTCACCACCCAGCCCGCTGACGGCAAGGACGCCATCTACACCAATGCCGGCATCTCGGTTTACAACCCTGACGGCACGCGCAAGACGGACCAGCAGCTGCGCGAGGAATTGCAGGCCTACTACATCAACCAGAAGAAGACCAAGAACCCGAACTACGGGACTTTCATGAACGTCGGCAACATCTTCAAGGACGAATAGCTTTCCTTCGGCTGCGCCCGTCGCGCCGCCCGCAACACCTCCCGAGGAGTTCCATGACACTTTTCAAGCGACTGACGCCTGTCGTTCTCGCCGTGCTGGCCATCGCTGGCCCTGCCCTGGCACTCGACATCAACGTCACCTCCTTCAAGCTCGACAATGGCATGCAGGTGGTGGTGATCCCCGATCATCGTGCGCCCGTCGTCACCCACATGGTCTGGTACAAGACAGGTGCCGCAGACGAAGAGCAGGGCAAGGCAGGAGTTGCGCATCTCCTCGAACACCTTATGTTCAAGGGCACGCCCAAGCATCCTGACGGCGCCTTCAGCCGCATCGTGCGCGCCAATGGCGGAGACGAGAACGCCTTCACCACGCAGGACTACACCGCCTATTACCAGAAGGTGATGAAGGACCGCCTGCCGCTGGTGATGGAACTCGAAGCCGACCGCATGCAGAACCTGGAGTTGACGGACGAGACGGTGCTGCCAGAGCGCTCGGTTGTGCTGGAGGAGCGCCGCCAGCGCACCGACAATGAGCCGGGCGGTCTGCTCAACGAGCAGATGGATGCCGCCATGTACACAGCCCACCCCTATGGCAAGCCGGTGATCGGCTGGATGAGCCAAGTCTCGAAGCTGACCCGCCAGGATGCGATGGACTTCTATGCCGCGCATTACGAGCCGGAGAACGCCATCCTCATTGTGGCGGGCGACGTGACGCCGGAAGAGGTGAAGACGCTCGCTGAACGCTATTACGGCCCCCTCAAGAACAAGCGCCCGACGCAGGAACGCGTGCGCGCCGAGGAACCGCAACCCAATGCCGAGCGCCGCATCACCATGTCGGACCAGCGGGTCAGTTCGCCCAACTGGCAGCGCCAGTACCTCACCCCGTCAGCCCGGCAGTTGCCGCAGCGCGAGGAACTGGCCATGTCGCTTCTCGCCGAGATCGTCGGCGGCAGCAGCCAGAGCCGCTTTTACCAGACGCTCAATCTCGACAAGAAGCTCGCCGCCTCTTCCGGCGCGTGGTTCGATTCAGACCAGCTCGACTACGGCACTTTCGGAGTATATGCCTCGCCCAACCCCGGTGTGACCATCGACCAGGTCGAAATGGAAGTCGACGCGATCATCGCCGACGTGGTCGCCAAAGGCGTCACCCAGGAGGAGCTCGACCGCAGCCGCAACAGCATGATCGCCAGCGCCGTCTATCTGCTCGACTCGCAGGACAAACTGGCGCGCATGTTCGGTGTCTCGCTCGCCACGGGCCAGACCATCGATGACGTGCTGAACTGGGACAGGGACCTTGGCACGGTTACCGTCGATGACATCAACAAGGCGGCCCGCACCATCCTGGACCGCAAGGCCTCCGTGACCGGCGTTCTGCTGCCGGAGGAGAAGAGCCAGTGAGAGCGAAGATGATGAGCATGTCAAAATCCATCCGCAGCCTGCTGCTCTTTCTCGGCCTGTTCCTTGCCTCGGCGGTCAGCGCGAACGCATTTACCATCCAGGAGGTCACGAGCCCCGGCGGCATCAAGGCCTGGTTGGTTGAGGAACACGCAATCCCGCTGCTCTCCATGAAGTATTCCTTCCGTGGCGGCTCCGAGTTCGACCCCGCCGGCAAGGAAGGGCTGTCCGAATTCCTCACCGGCATGATGGACGAGGGTGCCGGCGAGATGCTCTCTTCCGAGTTTCAGAAGAAGCGTGACGAACTCGCCTTCCGCATGTCCTTCGACTCCGGAAGTGACTTCTTCGAGGGCGGCTTCCAGACGCTGGCGAAGAACCGCGATACCGCGACGGATCTCCTCAAGCTTGCCATCACCTCTCCGCGTTTCGACGCTGAGCCGCTTGAGCGCATGCGCCAGCAGTACCTGCTGAACGTCAAGGAAAAGCTGCAGGATCCGCAGTCCATGGCCTGGCAGGCATGGATGGACGAGATCCTCCCTGGCGATCCTTATTCGCGCCCTGACGAAGGTACCGAAGCCAGCATCTCCGCCATCACCGCGGATGATCTCAAGGGCGCACACCGCCGCATCTTCAACCGCGACGCGCTGCAGGTTGCGGTGGTGGGTGACATCACGGTGAAAGAACTCGGCGCCATGCTCGACAAGGTGTTCGGCAGCCTGCCCGAGAAAGGCCCGGACCTGCCGAAGTTGGCGGAAGCCAAGCCCGTCACGGGACCGAAGCTCAAGGTCATCGAGCGCGACATGCCGCAGAGCGTCATCGCCTTCGGCACCGAAGGCATCAAGCGCGACGATCCTGACTTCATCCCGGCCTTCGTCATGTCTGAAATCCTCGGCTCCGGCGGCCTCACCTCGCTGTTGTCCGAGGAAATCCGCGAGAAGCGCGGCCTCACCTATGGCGTCAGCTACGGCCTCTCGCCCATGGGCCGCGTCGGCCTCTACGCCGGCTCGCTACAGACCAAGAACGAGTCTGCCGGCGAAGCGCTCGATGCCGCCCGCGCAGTAATCAAGAAATATGCGGAGGAAGGTCCGACCCAGAAGGACCTCGACGAGGCCAAGACCTTCCTCACCGGGTCCTATGCCCTGCGCTTCTCATCCAACAGCGCAATCGCCAGCCAGTTGCTCGGCATCCAGCAGCAGAACCTTGGCATCGACTATATCGAGAAGCGCAATGCGCTGGTGGAGGCGGTGACGCTTGACCAGGCCAAGGCCCAGGCCAAGCGCCTGCTTCACCCGGACCGCCTGATCGTCACCGTGGTAGGCAAGCCGCAAGGCGTGAAGTAACCACTGATTTTCCTCTCTCCCGACCGGGAGAGGGGATTTATCAAGTCGGGCGGGGGGATAACTCCCCTGCGCCGTTTCGCCCAGGGCCACTCTCGCGCTAGTCTTCCCCCATGCGAATCCGGCGACTCTCAGAAGGAACGGTGAACCGCATCGCGGCGGGCGAGGTGATCGAGCGCCCCGCGAGCGTGGTGAAGGAACTCGTCGAAAACGCCATCGACGCCGGTTCCAGCCAGATCGACGTGGCCTTCCGCGGCGGTGGCAAGAGCCTGATCCGCGTCTCTGACGACGGAATCGGCATGGGGCCTGACGACCTGGCTCTTGCAGTCGAGCGCCACGCCACTTCGAAGCTCTCCGACGACGACCTGATCGACATCCGCTTCCTCGGCTTCCGCGGCGAAGCGCTGCCGTCGATTGGCGCGGTCAGCCGCCTTGCAATCTCCTCAAAGCCGCGCAGCGGCGGCGATGCACATGTCATCACCGTGGAGGGTGGCCACCTCACGCCGCCGCGCCCGGCCGCCCTCAACTTCGGCACCGAGATTGACGTAAAGGACCTGTTCTTCGCCACGCCCGCCCGCCTCAAGTTCCTGAAGGCCGACCGCACCGAAACGGTAGAGGCAGCGGAAGTCGTTCGCCGCATGGCGCTGGCGCATCCGGAGATCGGCTTCGCCTTCGTCACCGAAGAGCGCCGCCTCGTCGACGTGCCGAAGGATGAGGGTGAGGAAGCGCGCATCCGCCGCATCCTCGGCGCGGAGTTCATGGAGAATGCCGTGCCCTTCGAACTCGATCGCGAAGCCGTTCGCGTGCGGGGCTATGCGGGGCTTCCAACCTGGTCGCGCAACAACTCGGCCCAGCAATACATGTTCGTCAACGGCCGCAGCGTGCGTGACAAGCTGATCTCCGGCGCCATCCGCGGCGCCTATGCCGATGTGCTGCCATCGGGCCGGTTCCCTGCGCTGGTGCTGTTCCTCGATTGTCCGTCGGAGCGGGTGGACGTGAACGTGCATCCCGCCAAGGCTGAAGTGCGCTTCCGGGATGGCGGTCTGGTGCGCGGCCTCATCGTCAGCGCCATCCGCGAAGCGCTCGGGCGCAAGCGCGCACCCGACACGGGGCTTTCACGCCAGACAGTCTCCTCCTTCCGGCCAGTCATGCCGCGCCCCTTCAATCACCGTGGCTTTGATGAGGATGAGAAGCAGGCGGCTCTCGCCATGAACATGCCGCCCGCGTCTGCGCCTGTCACGGAGCCGCAGGTGGCGCAGCCCGACTATCCCCTCGGCAATGCCCGAGCCCAGATCCACGACAACTACATCGTTGCGCAGACGAGGGATGGCTTCATCCTCGTCGACCAACACGCCGCACATGAGCGCCTCGTCTATGAGCGCCTCAAGCGCGAGCGGGCTGATCGAGGTGTTGAAACCCAGCCGCTGCTTGTGCCCGAAGTGGTTGACCTCGATCCCGTACAGGTGGAACGCCTGGCTGGTGCGGCCGAACTTCTTGCCCAAGGGGGCCTCGTGCTTGAAGCTTTCGGCGACGGGGCAGTCATCATCCGCGAAGTTCCCGCCGCAATCGGGAAGGGCGATATTTCCGGCATCGTCCGCGACGTTGCCGACGAGCTCAGCGAACTCGGCGTCACCACCAGCATCGAAGATCGCATCAACCACGTTCTCGCCACCATGGCCTGCCACAATTCCGTTCGTTCCGGCAGGAAGCTGCGCCCCGAGGAAATGAACGCCCTGTTGCGCGAGATGGAAGCAACGCCCAACTCCGGCCAGTGCAACCACGGCCGGCCGACCTTCATCGAGCTGAAGCTTGCCGATATCGAGAAGCTGTTCGGAAGGCGATGAGGAATGAGTTCATCATGCGCGGGCTTGACCCGCGTATCCTTTCGATGCCCCTGAAGGATGCCCGGGTCTTCGCCCGGGCATGATGAATTGCGCGCGAACTAAACCTCGCTCACCTTGTACTGCGCCTTTTCCAGCCAGGCCGGGTTGATTTCCACGCCCCAGCCAGGCGCATCGGTTACCGTCGCCTTGCCGTCTTCGATGCGATAGGGCTCGCCGAGGAAGATGTCGTACTGCCACGGATAGTAATCCGCTTCCTCGATCGAGAACTCGAGATACTTGCCCGCATTCGGAATGGCCCGCAGCAGGTGCATGGTGCACATGGTGACGAGCGACAGGTTGGCCGCATGCGGCGTCACCGGCAAGCCTGCCCTTTCCGCCATCTTGCAAACGTGCAGCGTGCGCAGCATGCCGCCCATGTACATCACGTCGGGCTGGATGACATCCACGGCACGCATGTCGATCATGGTCTCCCAAGCGGTGTACTCGCAGTCCTGCTCGCCGCCGGTGACGTCGATTGACAGGGCGTCCGTCACTTCCTTGGTCCAGGCGAATTCCCAATAGGGGCAGGGCTCCTCGAAATGGCCGATGCCTTCCGCTTCCAACAGCCGCCCGACCTCGATCGCCCGCTTCGGCGTGTAGCAACTGTTCCCATCGACCAGCTTGGCCACGCCATCGCCAAGCGCGCGCGACACCGTGGGGATGATCTCCTCGGTGCGGCCCGGCCACTCGTCCCTGTCACGGCCGCACTCGGCGCCAACGCGCCACTTGAAGGCGTCGAAGCCTTTCTCATTCCGCAACTTGCACAACCGGTTCGCCTCATCCTTCGGTGTGATGTCGCGCTTCATCGAGGAGGCATAGGCGCGCAGCTTGCCGGGCGTGCCGCCCAGCAGCACGGTGACAGGCTTTTCTTCCAGCTTGCCGCGCAGGTCGAGGAGGGCGGTGTCGAGGCCCGTCATGGCGCGGCGGAGATAGGATCCCGGATACTTGTGTTCGCGCTCGCCGATGAGCGCCAGCGTATCGGCGAAGTCGAGTGCATCGGTGCCCAGTGCATGGCGCGCCACCTGGCGGTGAAAGATCTCGCAGGTGATGTCGGAATTATAGGTCGAGACCTGCCCCCATCCCTGGTGGCCCGTGTTGCTTGTCGCCCGCACGAAGCCGACGAATTCGTTGCAGAAGGTCTCCAGTTTCTTGATCTTCACGAAGCTTCTCCACGGTAGAAACGAATTTTGGTCTCGCCGTAATCGCGCGCGTCGACCAACGCAAGCCCGGCAATGTCCTTGATCTCGGCCTTTTGTGACTCTTCCAAGACGATGATGCCGCCAGGGTTGAGCCAGTCGCCTGCCACCAGCGATTTCAGCGCCTTCTCCCCCAGACCCTTGCCATAGGGCGGGTCGGCAAAGACGAGGTCAAAGCGTGGCTGCGGCGTGCAGAAGCCAAGATCGGTCGCATCACGCCGCCAGATCTTGACCAGACCGATCACGCCCAGCGCGTCGGCATTCTTGCGGATGAGCCCGCGTGCCTCCGAGCTTTCCTCGACGAACTGGCAGAAGCGGGCCCCGCGTGAAACGGCTTCGAGCCCCATGGCGCCGGTGCCGGCGAACAGGTCCAGCACGCGCGCACCTTCGAGGTCCAGCCCGTCGATGCCATGCGCCAGGATGTTGAACACCGACTCCCGCACGCGATCGCTGGTCGGCCTGGTCGCGGAGCCATGCGGCGGCGCGATGCTATGGCCTTTGAACTTTCCACCGACGATGCGCATCATCTTCCTTCTTGAAGAACTTGTCCCCGATCGAGGACTTCATTGCCTTCGCCGGCACTTCCTCGATGCCGCCGCGTGCGAGCTCGCCCAGCTGGAACGGCCCGAAGGCGGTGCGGATCAGTCGGTTCACCTGCAGGCCAAGGTGCTCGCAGATGCGCTTCACCTCGCGGTTCTTGCCTTCCTTGATGGCAATGGTCAGCCAGGTATTGTCACCCTGCACGCGCTCAATCTGCGCTTCGATGGGCCCATAGCGCACGCCTTCGACTTCGACGCCGTTCTCGAGCTTCTTGAGGGAGGCTTCGTCGATGTGTCCGAAGGCTCGCACCCGATACTTCCGGATCCAGCCGGTCGCCGGCAGTTCGAGGAAGCGCGCCAGCTCGCCATCATTGGTCAGCAGCAGCAGCCCCTCGGTGTTGATGTCGAGCCGCCCGATCGACACCACCCGGGGCAGCTGGGAGCGAAGCTTGTCGAAAACCGTGGGACGGCCTTCCGGGTCATGGTTCGAGACCACCAGCCCGCCCGGCTTGTGATAGCGCCACAGCTTGGTCGCCTCCTTCTGCGGCAGCGGCTGGCCGTCAATCAGGATCACGTCCTTGTCCGTCACATTGGTGGCGGCCGAGGTCAGCACCTTGCCGTTCATCTTCACCCGGCCTTCGCCGATCAGCCGTTCGGCGTCCCGCCTCGAGCAGATGCCTGCCCGGGCGATCACCTTGGCGATGCGTTCTCCGTCGAATTCGCTCATCTTGACCCGTCACCCATGAATGCCTCAATTGGCACGATGCGACTGAATCTGCCAGCCCCCCTTGAAATCGCCTTCGCGGAAGCCGAAGCCGCCGCCCTCCGGGGGGAGGTGCCGGTTGGTGCCGTGGTGGCAGACAAGGCCGGTAATGTCATCGCCCGCGCCGGCAACCGCACGCTGGAACTGAAGGACCCGACCGCCCACGCCGAAATGCTGGCGATCCGGGCGGCAGCGGAAATCCTGGGATCGGAACGCCTCGTCGACTGCGACCTGCACGTGACGCTGGAGCCCTGTGCCATGTGCGCCGCCGCCATTTCCTTCGCCCGCATTCGCCGCCTCTACTTTTCAGCGGGTGACGAGAAGATGGGGGCGGTGGATCAGGGCCCCCGATTCTATTCGCAACCGACCTGCCACCATGTGCCGGACGTCTACAGCGGGCTTGGCGAGGATCGGGCAAAGCTGCTGCTGAAGGATTTCTTCAGGTCAAGGCGGTGAGGCGCTTCTCGAGTTCGCGCTTCAGCTGGTCCTTGGCCGGCTGCGCCTGCTCGATCACCTCCCTGATGCGGAAGAAATCGGCGCCCGAGAAGCTGTCGATTGCGGGCCGTACATAGATATCCGGCGGGCTGATCTCGCGCCTGAGGCTGGCCACCTGGTTGAACAGGATGAGAAGCGACCCCACGGCCAGCTCCATGTTGGAGCGGTGCTTGCCATTGGCGTCGCGCGGTCGGCCTGACACGTCCACCGCGATGACGATGTCCACGTCTTCCCGAACATGGTTGAATGGAACCGGATTGGTGACACAGCCATCGACATAGGTATGTCCGTCATACTGGGTGCCGAGGATCACACCCGGAATGGCAATCGACGCGCCCACCGCCTTGACCAGCGAGCCACTCTCGATCACCCGCTCTTCCATCGCGTCGAAATCCGTGGCGATCACCTTGAAGGGGATCGGCAGATCCTCGATCAGACCCGGCAAGGTTTCAGGCAGCACCAGCCCGGCGAGCTTCTCGCCATGCACATGCAGCGAGGCGAGGCCGCGCAATGCCAACAGGTCGAATGGGTTCACGCGCCTCTGCCCGAAGGCAAAGCGCAGCGCGCCGATGCGGTTCGATAGCAGCATTTCGGCGCGATCCCGGATCTCCCGCGCACTCATGCCGCCGGCATAGCCCGCCCCCAGAAGTGATCCGATGGAACAGCCCGCAATCACCTTGGGCTTGATGCCGAGTTCATCGAACACTTCGAGCACCGGAATATGCGCCAGTCCCCGCGCGCTGCCGCCACCGAGTGCCAATCCGATCGAAGGTTCGCTCATGCCCCTGCCTTGCCTGCAAAGGTCCACGCCGTTTCGGCCAGTGGCCGCACCTGCCGCGCCATTGCGTCGGCATCCGCATTGGCTGCCGTGCCGTCGCGCACCCGGCCGAGAATGCCCTGCAGGATCGCCGCGAGCCGGAAGAAGTTGTAGGCCATGTAGACTGATAGCTCCGGAATGCCAGTCCGCCCGGTGCGGTGGCAGTAATCTGCAATATAGGTATGAATGACTGGCATTCCAGGTTCGGCCTCGTGCCCCTTGAGCGAGCCGACGCCTGCACCCGTCTCTGACACCGGCATGAACCACTGCATCAGGTGATAGGTGAAATCCGCCAGCGGGTCGCCCAGCGTCGATAGCTCCCAATCGAGCACGGCGATCACGCGCGGCTCCGTTGGGTGGACGATGCAGTTATCGAGCCGGAAATCGCCATGCACGATTGTGCCGCCGGAATCTGCGGGGCATACGCCCGGAAGCCAGGCGATCAGCTGGTCCATCTCCGCGATGGTCTCCGTTTCCGACGCGCGATACTGCTCGCTCCAGCGCTTGATCTGCCGCGCCACATAGCCCTGTGGCCTGCCAAAATCGCCCAGCCCCAGCGCAACAGGATCGAGCCCGTGCAACTGCGCGATGGTGGCGTTGAGGGAGTCGAACAGCGCCGCACGCTCATGCCCCGAAAGGCCCGGCGCATGCGGCTCCCAGAACACCCGGCCCTCGGCATGTTCCATCACATAGAAGGGCGCACCGATGATGCTGTCATCGGCACAGAGGTGCAGCGGCCTGGCCACGGGAAACCCGGCCCCCGCCAGCGCTTCCGTCACCCGGTACTCGCGCTCGATGGCGTGGGCGGACGGCAGCAGCTTGCCGAAGGGCTTGCGCCGCAACACATAGGAGCTTGTGGGCGTCGAGAGCTTGTAGGTGGGGTTCGATTGCCCGCCCTTGAATCGGGCCAGCGTCAATGGACCGGCAAAGCCATCGATGTGCTGTGCCAGATAGGCATCCAACGCAGTGGCATCGATGTCGGAAGCGGTGGTGCCGGAAAAGGCCTGCTGCCGGTCAATGCGCATGGCGTTCCAGGAAGGGGAGCAATGTGGCGAGCAAGTCGTGCGGGTTTTCCTCGGAGATGAAGTGGCCGGCGTCGACGCCGTGGCCTTCGACGTTCTCGCACCATTCATGCCACGTCTCGAGTGGTCCTTCGGTCTCGCTGGGGATGCCCGCCGTGCCCCACAGCGCCAGCGTGGGGCAGGCGATCTTGCGGCCCGCAGCATGGTCCACCACATCCGCAGCGAGGTCATAGGTGGCGCCGGCGCGATAGTCGTTGCAGGTGGCGTGGATGTGTTCCGGCGTCGCGTAGTGCATGCGATATTCAGAGAGAGCGCCTTCGCTGAAGGCCGAGAGGTCCTTGGACTTGGTCCAGCTGGCGATGGTGTAGTCGAGATAACCCACCGGGTTCGGCTCGATGAGCATCTCGGGCAGCGGGTGCGGCTGGGCCAGCATGAGCCAATGGTAAGTCTTCATCGCAAGCCGTACCGTGAAATTGTGCCACATCGCATGCGTTGGCACGATGTCGAGCACGGTGAGGCAATTGACGGCTTGGGCTGAGTCCAGCGCCATGCGGTAAGCAACACGCGCGCCGCGGTCATGGCCCACCACGGCGAAACACTCGTGCCCAAGGCTCTTCATAAGGGAAACGAGGTCCTGTGCCATGGCGCGCTTGGAATAGGCTTCGTTCTTGGGGTCGTTTTCCGGGCAGGAGGAATAGCCATAGCCACGCAGGTCCGGCATCACGCAGGTGAAGCGCTTCATGAGATCCGGCGCAACCTTGTGCCACATGGCATGGGTCTGCGGAAAACCGTGGATCAGCAGCAATGGCGGACCGGAGCCGCCGATGCGCGCGAAAATCTCGACGCCGGCGTGGTTGTGCCGGTATTCCTGCGTGCCGGGGAAGAGCGTGCTCATGGGGGCAGGTTACACCCGCCCCCGCATTCCGCAAAGTTCAGCGATTGTCCTCGCGCGCCAGTGCCCGCCAGGCGATGTCGCGGCGGCAGAAGCCTTGCGGCCAGTCGATGCGGTCGACTGCGGCATAGGCCCGCTCCCGCGCCTCGTGCACGGTGGCGCCCCGCGCCGTGACGTTCAGCACGCGCCCACCATTGGCGACGATAACGCCATCCTTGGCGGCGGTGCCCGCATGGAAGATTTCGACGCCGTCCACGGCCGAGGCACGATCGAGGCCGCGGATCTCGCTGCCCTTCACCACATCACCCGGATAGCCCTTGGCGCACATCACGACGGTCAGCGCCACGTCATCGAACCAACGCGCGGAAACCTTGTCCAGCGTGCCGTCGCAGCAGGCGAGAAGCAGTGTGACGAGATCATCCTTCAGCCGCATCATGAGGACCTGGGTTTCCGGATCGCCGAAGCGGCAATTGTATTCGATGAGCTTGGGGCCTTCCTTGGTGAGGATCAGGCCCGCATAGAGCACGCCCACGTAAGGCTGCCCCATGTCCTGAAGCGCGCGGATCGTGGGCTTCACGATTGTCTCCAGCGCCTCCTCGCACAGTGCAGGCGTCATGCACGGGGCAGGGGAATAAGCACCCATGCCGCCGGTGTTGGGGCCGGTGTCGCCGTCACCCACCCGCTTGTGGTCCTGCGCGGTGGCTAGCGGCAATGCGTTCTTCCCGTCGGTGAGCACGAAGAAACTGGCCTCCTCGCCCTTGAGGAATTCCTCGATCACGCATTCCGCCCCGCCGAACTTGCCTGAGAAAATGTCGTCCACGGCCTCGCGCGCCGTTACCATGTCCATCGCCACGGTCACGCCCTTGCCGGCCGCAAGCCCGTCCGCCTTGATGACGATGGGCGCGCCATGGGCATCGAGATAGGCGAGGGCGGCTGCCTTGTCCGTGAAGCGGCCATAGGCGGCGGTCGGAATGTTGTATTTCGCGCAAATGTCCTTGGCGAAGCCCTTGGAGCCTTCGATCTGGGCGGGAAACTTCTTCGGGCCGAAGCACTTGATGCCGGCGGCGGCCAGGTCATCCGCCAGCCCCGCTACCAGTGGTGCCTCCGGGCCCACCACCACGAGGCCGATGGCCTCCGCCCGGCAGTAGGCAGTCACCGCGGCATGATCGGTCACCTTCAGGTCCACGTTGCGGGCGATCTGGCCGATGCCGGGGTTGCCCGGTGCCACGAACAGCCTGTCACACAGCGGGCTGTTGGAAATGGCCCAGGCCAGGGCGTGCTCGCGGCCACCGGACCCGATCAGAAGAATGTTCATGCCTGCACCCTCGCTGGCGCGTGCCGCGCGCCAATCCTTGCTTTCGCCCGCCTTTTTGCATTTGATGGCCGTGAATCAAAGCGCGGAATTTGCCATGTCCACCATCTGGGACCACGACCCGGAAACCGGCGAGATCATCGAGGGCGGCGGCTCCAATGCCGGTGAATACTCGGTCTCGGAGATCGCCCAGGCGCTGAAGCGCACGCTGGAGGATACCTTCGGCCATGTTCGGGTCAGGGGCGAGATCTCGGGTTATCGTGGGCCCCATTCCTCCGGCCACTGCTATTTCTCGATCAAGGACGAGGGCGCCAAGCTCGATGCGGTGATCTGGCGCGGCAGCTTCGGCCGCCTGCGCGCCAAGATGCAGGAGGGGCTGGAGGTCATCGCCACCGGCAAGATCACCTCTTACCCAATGAAGTCGGGCTATCAGATCGTCATCGAGTCAATCGAGCCCGCGGGCGTGGGCGCCCTCATGGCGCTGCTCGAAGAACGCAAGAAGAAGCTCACCGCCGAGGGCCTGTTCGATGCCGCGCGCAAGCGCCCGATCCCGTATCTGCCGAAGGTCATCGGCGTCGTCACCTCGCCCACCGGTGCCGTGATCCGCGACATCCTTCACCGCCTGAATGACCGCTTCCCGCGTCACGTGCTTGTCTGGCCGGTGCGCGTGCAGGGCGACACCTGCGCGGCGGAAGTGGCCGCCGCCATCGCCGGTTTCAACGACATGGCCCGCAAGCCCGATGTCATCATCGTCGCGCGTGGTGGCGGCTCGCTTGAGGACTTGTGGGGTTTCAACGAGGAGATCGTGGTGCGGGCCGCTGCTGCCAGCGCCATTCCCGTCATTTCCGCCGTTGGTCACGAAACCGATACGACGCTGATTGACTACGCTGCCGACCTCCGCGCCCCTACGCCCACCGCCGCCGCCGAGAAGGCCGTTCCCGTGCGTGCCGACCTGGTGGCCGAGGTGGCGCGGCTTGATGCCCGCATGCAGGGCGGGCTTCGTCGCGGCATGGATGAACGCTTGACCCGCGTGCGCTCCGCCGGGCGCGCCCTGCCGCGGCCCGATGAACTTCTCGCCCTCGTGCGCCAGCGCTTTGATTCCGCCTCGGGCCGTCTCGCACAGGCGCTCAAGGCCAATACGCGAGAGCATGGTGCGCGCCTGCAGCGCGTGGCGCCGCGCCTCACGCTTGCCCCCATGCGCACGCTGATCGTCAATGAGCGCCGCTCACTGGACCTTTCAGGCCGGCGTGCGGCGCAGGCGCTGTCACGCCTCGTCGCCTTCCAGCGCCAGCGTTTCGATGGTGTGGCGAAGCTCGCGGACAGCCTCTCCTACAAGTCCGTGCTGCAGCGCGGATTCGCGCTGGTGCGGGATGAGAAGGGCAAGCCCGTTCATCACGCCGGTGACGTCAAGGTGGGCGCGGCACTGCGCCTCGAATTCGCCGACGGCGAGGTGAAGGTGCGGGAGGACAGCCCCAAGCAGGGCCGCCTACTTTAGCGCATCAGATCGCCCACTCGCCCTTGCGCATCAGCGCCTCGGTCGTGCCATCGGCGGCAATGCCGTCAACATCGAGTTCACCGGAGCCGATCATCCAGTCGACATGAACGAGGCTTGAGTTGGCACCGAGTGCCGCCAGTTCTTCCTTCGAGCGCTTGGAGCCGTCGCGGATGTTCTCGGTATAGGATTGGCCTACCGCGATGTGGCTCGCGGCATTCTCGTCGAACAGCGTGTTGTTGAAGATGATGCCGCTCTTCGAGATCGGCGAGGAATGCGGCACGAGGGCCACTTCGCCGAGGCGTGCGGCACCTTCATCGGTGTCGATGAGGTTGCGGAAGGCGTCCTGGCCTTTTTCCGCCGTCATTTCCACGATCCGGCCGCGCTCGAAGCGCACCTTGATGCCGTCGATCAGCGAACCTTGGTAGGAGAGCGGCTTCGACGAGCACACGATGCCGTCCACCCTGTCCTTGTGGGGCGCGGTGAACACTTCTTCCGTTGGGATGTTGGCGTTGCAGAACACGCCGTTCAGTGCCTTGCCGCCGCCGCCCTTCCACGTGTGATCATCGGCGAGGCCGATCGTGAGATCGGTCCCGGGGCCCTTGTACTTCAGTGCCTTGTAACGTCGCTTGTTGAGGAATTCCGTGCGGCGACCAAGATCGGCATTGTGCTTTTCCCAGGCTGCGCTCGGGTCCGGCAGGTCAGCCTTGGTGCAGGCGAAGATCGCCTTCCACAGGCGGTCGACCGCTTCTGCCTCAGGGACGCCGGGGAACACTGACTTGGCCCATGCAGGCGTGGCAGCTGCAATGACGCACCAGTTGATGGCAAAGCCAGTGATCAGTTCGAGGGCAGGGCGATAGGCCCTGGAGCGTGCCTTGTTGGCGCGGGAAAGCTTGTCGGGGTCCTGTCCGGACAGCAGGGCGGGGTTCTCGCCAGCGATTGCCAACCTGGCCGCGCCACCCCGGAAGGCCTCCGCCATGCCGTTGAACAGCCAGCCGGGTGCGACGTCGAAGGCCCCCTGCGGCGCATGCTGGTAGCGCGCGAGCGTTGTCTCGTCGTCGGCATAGATCGTGGTGACGAGGCTCGCACCCGCCTTGTAGGCTTGTTCGGTGATGCGCCTGACCAGCGGCAGCGCGTCGAGCGGTGCGGTGATCACAAGCTGCTGGTCCTTCTGGAGGTTCAGTCCGGTCCGGATGGCGAGCTTCGCATAGGTATCGAGGAGATTTTCATGGGTCATGGTGTAGAATCTACACGCAAGCCCAGCACCCTGTCCAAAATTTTGGCATCTTCAAAACGGCGCAAAAGAGAGTTATCTGGCAGCCATGAATGTGCTCGATCCCCAGCAGCCTCGGCGTGAGGCCGTGATCCGTTACATGGATGCCGATTTCCAGGTGGTCCGGGAGGGCAATTTCGTGCGCTGCACCGCCACGGGCAAGGCAATCCCGCTTACCGACCTGCGCTACTGGAACGTCACCCGCCAGCAGCCCTATGGCTCCGCCGAGGCAGCCTTTGCGGAGCACGTCAATAGCGGTAGCTGAGGCCCTCCAGGAAGCTCTCGACCTCCGGCTGGTAAAGCACCATCAGATTGGCCCCCAGCACGGCGGCTTGGACGAAAAGCGACATGCCGGCAGACATCGGGGCCGCCCCGGCGGCCTTCCGGATCGCGTAGAACCCCAGAAACAGGGCATTCAGGCCCACCAGCCGTACATAGACCGGCGGGCTGCCGGAGGCCAGGAAGCCGAAGGCATCATCCCATCGCGCAAGGTAGAGGTATTCCAGCATGCCGACCTGGCCTGTTCGCCTGGGCTGGAATCCTACTGCCAAGCCGTGTATAGGCCAAGCCGATTTCACCATAGGTAAGGGGGTTGTCCCCCTTTGGAGTAAAGAAAATGACGACGAACTGGACACCTGACAGCTGGCGGCATTTCCCGGTCGTGCAGGTGCCGGATTACCAGGACCAGGCCAAGCTGAAGTCGGTTGAGGATCAACTCGCCGGCTATCCGCCGCTGGTCTTCGCGGGCGAGGCCCGAAAGTTGAAGCGCAAGCTCGCCCGCGTGGCCGAAGGCAAGGGCTTCCTGCTGCAGGGCGGCGATTGCGCCGAAAGCTTCGCCGAACATTCGGCCGACAACATCCGCGACTTCTTCCGCGTCTTCCTGCAGATGTCCGTTGTCCTCACCTTCGCAGGCGGCCAGCCGGTGGTGAAGGTCGGCCGCATCGCGGGCCAGTTCGCCAAGCCCCGTTCCTCGCCCACCGAGACCATCGGCGGCGTTGAGCTGCCGATCTACCGCGGTGACATCGTCAACGGCGCCGAAGAGACGATCGAGGCCCGCCGCCCCGATCCCGAGCGCCAGATCATGGCCTACCGCCAGTCGGCGGCCACCCTCAACCTGCTGCGCGCCTTCGCGCAGGGCGGCTATGCCAACCTCGAGCATGTCCACAAGTGGACGCTCGACTTCCTCAAGGATTCGCCCGCCTACGAGCGTTACCAGGAAATCTCGGACCGCATCACGGAAGCCGTCGGATTCATGCGCGCCTGCGGCATCAATGCCGATACCGCACCGCAGCTGCGCACCACCGATTTCTTCACCAGCCACGAGGCACTTCTGCTCGGCTACGAGCAGGCGCTGACTCGCGTGGATTCGACGTCTGGCGACTGGTACGCCACCTCCGGCCACATGCTGTGGATCGGGGACCGCACCCGCCAGCCGGACCATGCCCATGTCGAGTTCATGCGCGGCGTGAAGAACCCGATCGGCCTCAAGTGCGGCCCGTCGCTGAAGCCGGATGAACTGATCCGCCTCATCGACCAGCTGAACCCCGAGAACGAGCCTGGACGCCTCACCCTCATCGCGCGCTTCGGCGCCGACAAGGTGGAAAAGCACCTCCCCGACTTGATCCGCGCCGTGAAGCGCGAGGGCAAGGTCGTGGTCTGGTCCTGCGACCCGATGCACGGCAACACGGTCAAGTCGACGTCTGGCTACAAGACCCGCCCCTTCGAGGCCGTTCTGGGCGAAGTGCGCCGCTTCATGGGCGTGCACCAGGCCGAGGGTACCCATGCCGGCGGCATCCATGTCGAGATGACCGGCAAGGACGTCACCGAATGCACCGGCGGCCTCCGGGCGCTGCGTGACGAGGACCTGAACGACCGCTACCACACCTTCTGCGATCCGCGCCTCAACGCGGCGCAGGCGCTGGAACTCGCCTTCCTCGTCGCTGAGGAGATCAAGAAGGAAATGGCCTCGCGCCCCAAGACGGACGACGACGACATCGTCGAGGCTGCGGAATAATCAGCCCAGCATTTCTGCATTCATCATGGCCGGGCTCGTCCCGGCCATCCTTTTTGGTGACCGTGATTTCCGGGGGTTGAAACCCCTCCGCACCCGACCTAACTGTTACACTCACAGTTACGATTGAGCGGAGCGGACATGATCGAACTTTACCACTGGCCCACCCCTAACGGGCACAAGGTCACGATTTTCCTCGAGGAAGCGGGCCTCGTCTATAATCTCCACTCCGTCGACATCGGCAAGGGCGACCAGTTCAAGCCGGAGTTCCTGGCAATTGCCCCCAACAACCGCATACCCGCCATCATCGACACGGCACCCGCCGACGGCGGCAAGCCGGTATCGGTGTTCGAATCCGGCGCCATCCTCCTCTATCTCGCCGAGAAGACCGGGCACTTCATCCCGAAGGACCTGCGCGGCCGAACGGACGTGCTGCAATGGCTGTTCTGGCAGATGGGCGGACTTGGTCCCATGTCGGGCCAGGCGGGGCACTTCGCCATCTATGCGCCGGAGAAGATACAGTACGGCATCGACCGCTACACCAAGGAAGTGAACCGCCTCTATGGCGTGATGAACAAGCGCCTCGCCGACCGGGACTATCTTGCCGGTGACTATTCCATCGCCGACATGGCGTCCTACCCCTGGGTCGTGCCTTACGAGCGCTACAGTCAGGACCTGAACGAGTTCCCGCACCTCAAGCGCTGGTTCGAGGCGATCAAGGCCAGGCCTGCGGTCGCCAAGGTCTATGCGGCGGTGAATCCGTCCTATCAGAAGCCGATGACCGACGAGGAGAAGAAAATCCTCTTCGGCCAGACCGCCAAGTCGTTCGCCTAGACCGACGCCGGCATCGCCATCGCCGCCGGCCTGCGGCGGAACTCCGACACGATGTGCATGAACAGGGCGGCGAGCACGATGCTGCCGCCCACCAGCGTCTGGATCGCCGGCGTCTCGCCCATGAACACGAACACCCACAGCGGGGTGAACGGCACTTCCAATGCCGCCAGCAGTGTCGCCTCCGCCGCGGGCACGCGCTTCGAACCGAAGGTGTAGAGCGCGAGGCCCGCCGCGTTCTGCACGATGCCGAAGGCCACGCAGAGCAGGAAGTCATGTGGCGTGATCGACATGGGCGCGGCAAACCAGAAGCAGGCGAACGAACAGATCCAGGCGGACGCCGCCATGGCGGGCAGCATGGGCACGTTGCGGTACTTCCGCATGATGGTGGTGAAGCCCGCCATGGACATCGTCATCAGCACGGCGAGGAACTGGCCGAACAGGCTGCCGCCCATCTTCGCCCCCCACAGCATCACGCCAACGCCCAGGAGCGCCACCGTGCTGCCGATGAGGGTGGAGCGTGACGGCTTCTCGCCAATCACCACATAGGCCAGTGCCGCCGTCATGAAGGGAACCGTCGCATAGATCACCATGGCATCGGCCACGCTCGTGTAGCGCAGTGAGCCGATGCCGGTAATCATGCCGGCGGCCGAAAGCAGTGCCACACCGAGTGCGGGCCAGCGCAGCGAACGCAGGATCGCCAGGCTCCGCCCACGCTCCATCAGCAGGAACAGCGCAAACACCGCGGTGCCGGAGAAGATGCCGCGCCAGAACAGCATGGTCGTCAGGTCGGCGCTGATCCCGCGCACGAACAGGCCCGACGTCGACCAGCACATCGCCGCCGCGGCGACGAGCAGAAGTCCCATCTGGTGCTGCCGATGTTCGGCGTTGGTCATTGTCTGCTGGCCTTGAAGATGTTGATGGTGTTGGCCGCGAGGATCATCACCCCACCGGCGAGCGACCAGTAGTCCAGTCCCTCATTGTAGATCACGTAGCCCAGCAGCGCGCTCAGCGGCAGCCGCAGGAAGTCCATCGGCATCACCACGGTGGCATCCGCCAGCGAGAGCGCCTTCGATAGGCAATAGTGCGAACCCGTTCCCGCCAGCGCCACCACCGCCACGAAGGGCATCGCCTGCGCCGAGGGCCACACCCAGGTCATCCACGCAGGGATGGCGCCGATCACCGTCTGCATGGTGAACATGAAGAAGATCACGGTGAGTGCCGTGTCGCGCCTTGTGATGTATTTGGTCAGCGTCACGGAAACCGCGAAGAGCAGGGCGGCCAACAGCGCCACGAGGTGGCCCACGTTCAGCGTCAGCCCCGGCTTCACGATCATCAGCACGCCGCCGAAGCCCACGATGAGTGCCGCGATCTTCCAGCCATAGAGCCGTTCGCCGAGGAAGGCGGCGGCAAGGATGGCGATCCACAGCGGCATGGTGAACTCGATGGCGATCACCTCGGCCAGCGGGATCAGCAGCAGCGCGGAGAACCACGCATATTGCCCGCCGTAGTGGACGATGTTGCGGATGCCATGCAGCTTCAGCTGTGACACCCGGTTCTTCAGCCCGCCGTTCAGCATCACCAGGGGCGTGAGGATGATGGTGGCGATGACGCTCCGGAGCAGCATCACCTCGAAGACAGAAACCTCCTGCGCCAGCTGCCGCCCGGCCACTGTCATGCCCAGCGTGGCCGTCAGCCAGCCCGCCATCCACAATCCCGCCTGACCGACCTTCTGCTGCGCCACGTTGCCGACCCGATTCCCGGCCGAAGCATTAACCATGTGGCCCTTGCGCCGATAGGGCGCAAACGGCATGGCACGCCCGCAAAATGCCCAAACCCTTGACCTTTTGGCCCTCCTGACGCATGTTGCGCCTCGAAATGACCCTGAAGCCCGCCATCGCCGCCCTCTGCGGCATTATTTGCAGCTAGCTCACATCCGCTGGCAGGGCGCCCTTTGACCTGAATTCAAGACAAAGCGTACCCGGGCCGGCAAGCCTTGAGGACCCTCATGTCTTTGCGCCTCTACAACACGCTGACCCGCACCAAGGAAGAGCTCGTCCCGCTCGATCCTAAGAACGTGCGCATGTATGTCTGCGGTCCCACGGTTTACGACTTCGCCCATATCGGCAATGCGCGCCCGGTCATCGTCTTCGATCTTCTCTTCCGGCTGCTGCGCCAGGTCTATGGCGAGGCGCATGTCACCTATGTCCGCAACATCACCGACGTCGACGACAAGATCAACGCGCGGGCCCTGCGTGACTTCCCCAGCCTGCCGCTGAACGACGCCATCCGCAACGTGACCGAGAAGACCGCCAACCAGTTCTTTGCGGACGTGGAGAAGCTGGGCTGCTTGGCACCCACCGTGCAGCCGCGCGCCACTGACAACATCCCGCAGATGATCACGCTGATCGAGATGCTCATCACGCGCGGCCACGCCTATCAGGCGGCGGGCGAGGTCCTGTTCAGCGTCGACTCCATGCCCGACTATGGCCGGCTCTCGCAGAGGAACCTCGAGGACCAGCAGGCCGGCGCCCGCATCGCCGTTGATGCCCACAAGAAGAACCCGGCCGACTTCGTGCTGTGGAAGCTTTCTTCTGATGACGAGCCAGGCTGGGACAGCCCGTGGGGCCGCGGCCGTCCCGGCTGGCACATCGAATGCTCCGCCATGAGCAACCGCTATCTCGGCGAAACCTTCGACATCCACGGCGGCGGGCTGGACCTCATCTTCCCGCACCATGAAAACGAGATCGCCCAGACGCGCTGCGCCTTCGGCACGCCCGTCATGGCCAATATCTGGATGCACAACGGCTTCCTGCAGGTCGAAGGCCAGAAGATGTCGAAGAGCCTTGGCAACTTCTTCACCATCAACGAGTTGCTGGCAGACTGGCCGGGCGACGTGCTGCGCTTCAACATGCTGCGCACGCATTACCGCCAGCCCATCGACTGGACGCTGAAGAGCCTTGAGGAAAGCTGGCGCACACTGGAAAGCTTCTTCAACAATGCGGGCCTTGTTCACGCCGAACAGGCGAAGATCGGCGCCTCGGTGCTCGATGCCCTGATGGATGATCTCAACACGCCCAAGGCCATCGCCGAGCTTCACGCGCTGGACAAGCCAGGCCGCCAGAACGAACTCGGCGAAACGCTAAGGGCGCTCGGCTTCTCAGGCAATCTCGTCTCGCCCAAGGCGGAGGCTACGGTTGACGAGGAGGCCGTGAATGCCCTCATCACCGCCCGCCTCGATGCCCGCAAGGCGAAGAACTGGGCCGAGAGCGACCGCATCCGTGATGAGCTCGCAGGCATGGGCATCGCCATCAAGGATAACAAGGACGGCACGACCAGCTGGGAGGTGAAGCGGTGACCTCCTGTTCCTTCGGGGCGCCTACCCTCAACCACCCCAAATTCCGTCACCCCGGCGAAAGCCGGGGCCCAGCTTTCCGCTGGGTTGCCGCCAAAAGCGGGGTCCCGGCTTTCGCCGGGGTGACGGCAACAGTGCAGGACACGTGTCATGAGTAACCCGAAACCGGCCCGCGAACGCATCTACCTGTTTGACACGACCCTGCGCGACGGCCAGCAGACGCCGGGCGTCGACTTCTCGCTCGAAGACAAGCTCGTTGTGATGGGCCTGCTTGACGAGATGGGGGTGGACTACATCGAAGGCGGCTATCCGGGCGGCAACCCCACCGATACGGCACTCTTCGCCACCGAGCGCAAGACGCGCGCCACCTTCACCGCCTTCGGCATGACCAAGCGGGCAGGGCGCTCCGTCTCGAATGACTCCGGCCTCCAGCAGCTGCTGCAGGCCAAGTCGAAAGCCGCCTGCTTCGTGGCCAAGTCCTGGGACTATCACGTGCGCGTGGCGCTGGGCTGCACCAACGAGGAAAACCTCGAGTCGATTCGTCAGACGGTGGAGGCCGCGAAGGCCGCGGGCAAGGAAGTGCTCATCGACTGCGAGCACTTCTTCGATGGCTTCAAGGCCAATCCCACCTATGCCATCGCCTGCGCCGAGGCTGCCTACAAGGCCGGCGCCCGCTGGGTCGTCCTGTGCGACACCAATGGTGGCACGCTGCCGGGCGAAGTGGGCGCCATCGTCCGCCACGTCACCAACCACGTGCCGGGCAGCCACCTCGGCATTCATGCGCACAATGACACCGAACAGGCAGTGGCCAATTCGCTGGCCGCCGTCGATGCAGGCGTTCGCCACATCCAGGGCACGCTCAACGGCATCGGCGAGCGTTGCGGCAACGCCAATCTCGTGTCCATCATCCCGACACTCATTCTCAAGCAGCACTTCGCGGAACGTTTCGAGACAGGCATCGATGCTGAACGCCTGCAGCGGCTCACCCACATCTCGCGGGCTTTTGATGAGTTGCTCAACCGTTCGCCCAACAAGCAGTCGCCTTACGTTGGCAAGAGTGCCTTCGCCACCAAGGCCGGCATCCATGCCTCCGCACTCGCGAAGGAGCCCGAGACCTACGAGCACGTGCCGCCCGAGTCGGTCGGCAATCGCCGCCAGGTGCTGGTCTCTGACCAGGCCGGCAAGTCGAACCTCATCGCGGCGCTCCAGCGCACCGGGCTTGAAGTCTCCAAGGACGACCCGCGCCTCGATGGCCTGCTGCGCGACGTGAAGGAGCGCGAGGCGCTGGGCTATGCCTATGATGGTGCTGATGCCTCCTTCGAGCTGCTCGCCCGCCGGGCGCTTGGCAGCGTGCCAAAGTATTTCGATGTCATCTCGTTCCGCGTCATCGTCGAGGAGCGCGACAAGGAGATGATCTCGGAAGCCGTGGTCAAGGTGAAGGTCGACGACCAGATCTATCTTAACGCGGGCGAAGGCAACGGCCCGGTCAACGCGCTGGACGTGGCACTGCGCAAGGATCTCGGCAAGTACCAGCGCTTCATCGACGACATGGAACTCTCGGACTTCAAGGTGCGCATCCTCAATGGCGGCACGGGGGCAACCACCCGCGTGCTGATCGAGAGTCGCGATGGCAAGGGCAACCGCTGGTTCACCGTCGGTGTTTCTCCCAATATCGTGGACGCTTCCTTCCAGGCGCTGTCCGATGCGCTGGTCTACAAGCTGGTGCGCGAGGGCGTGACGGCGGACTGAGTCATGCACCCTGCACATGTGGCCAAGGCCCCGCCGGGGTTTGCGCCACACCAGTGGAGGGGTCTAAACGGCCCCCATGACCGTGGCCCATGAGAAACCCGCCGCCCGTTCGCTGAGCAGTGTCGAAATCGGCCTGCTGCTGGCCATCGGCGCGCATCTCGTGTGGGGCGGCATGGCCGTCTATTTCGGCCAGATCCGCTACATTTCGCCCATCGAGATCGCGGTCAACCGCGGCGTCTGGGCGCTGCCCATCGCGGCGGCGGTCGTCTGGTACATGGGACAATGGAAGGACGTCTGGCGTGCGGTCAAAAACCCGAAGCACCTTGCCATCCTCACGCTCACCGCCGGCCTCATCGTCTTCAACTGGGGCTTCTACGTCTGGTCCATCCAGGCGGGCCGCACGCTGGAATCGAGCCTCGGCTATTTCATCAACCCGCTCCTGAACGTGTTGATGGGCTATCTCTTCCTGGGCGAGCGCTTCACCACGCCCCAGAAGGTGGCCCTCGCAATGGCCACCATCGCAGTGCTGATCCAGACCTGGGCACTGGGCCACGTGCCGTGGCTCGGGCTGATGCTTGCCGCCACCTTCTGCCTCTATGGCTTCCTGCGGAAGACGATCCCCGTCGGCCCCACCCAGGGCTTCCTTGTCGAGACGGCCATCGTCACGCCGCCGCTGCTGATTGCCGAATGGTGGTTGATGTCGAAAGGCCAGGCGCATTTCGGCACCGATGCCTATTCGACGCTGATGCTGATGGGCTGCGGCGCCATGACGGCGGCGGCCTTGATCCTGTTCACCGCCTCGATCCGCCGCATCCGCTATTCGACGGCGGGCATCCTGCAATACATCTCGCCGTCGCTGGTCTTCCTCACGGCCGTGTTCATCTTCCACGAGCCGATGAGCCCGCTGAAGCTCGTGTCCTTCATCATCATCTGGTCAGCACTGGCCATCTTCTCGGCTGCGGCGATCCGTGATGACTGGCGGCGGCGCAAGGCCGCCTGAGCCTCACATCTTGTTGAGCAGCGGCTGGTCCGGCACCAGTTCGGGCGTCGACTTGAGCCTGTGCTCGAAGGCCGGCACCACATCCTCGGCGCTGCTCACCACGTCCATGCCGAACTCCAGCCCCTCGCGGATGAAGCGCTCGGCCCGCATGTGGTCGAGCAGCGTCACCAACGGCTGCCAGTAATTCTCGATGTTGCACAGGGTGATCGGCTTGTGGTGCTGGCCGAGCTGCGCCCAGGTCGAGATTTCCGCAAGCTCTTCCAGGGTGCCGAGGCCGCCCGGCAGCGCCACGAAACCGGACGACCGCGCGAACATGGTCATCTTGCGCTCATGCATGTCGGCGGTGACGACGAGCTCGTTGACATCCGTCAGCATGCGCTCGCGGTTGGCCAGGAACTCGGGGATGATGCCGGTCACGTGGCCACTGTTCTCAAGAACCGAGCGGGCGACTTCGCCCATCAACCCAAGGCTGCCGCCGCCATAGACGAGGCCGATATTGGCGTCCGCCATGGCTTTCCCCAGCGTCCGCGCGGCGGCCATGTAGGCCGGGTTCCGGCCGTTGCCGGATCCGCAGTAGACGCAAAGTTTACGGGCTGGGCTCATGTAAGGTCTCCTGAACTGGTCCGAATCGCTGCGGTTTGTGCCGCCGCGTGCTGGTTGTTCCCTTCGCAAATCTTTGCCTAAAAGGGAACAGCGGCTTATGAAGGGCAAGGAAACCTCCCCGCGAAGGGGCTAACCCGCCTCGGGCGGGACGTTATTGGGAACGCAAGAAGCATGCAGAACAAGACCCCGATTGTGGTCCTCACCAGCCTCGGCATCGTTGCGGCGGCAGCCTTGGGTTGATGGGCGAAGTCGCCCGCTCGGTTCTTGAGAACAGTGGCCACGTGACCGGCATCATCCCCGAGTTC
>Ga0194051_1000296_pt1 | contig 29183 bp, 28 predicted proteins | sample SepL2320m_MetaG_FD_161275 | JGI IMG/M metagenome (GOLD analysis project Ga0194051, IMG submission 161275) | Anoxic zone freshwater microbial communities from boreal shield lake in IISD Experimental Lakes Area, Ontario, Canada - Sep2016-L239-20m | ecosystem: Environmental > Aquatic > Freshwater >... | reverse complement strand
TCCGTAGCCCACGAGAAATTCGTCGCCGGCCTCGAAGCCGACGAAATCGGCCTCGAGCGCCGCGCGGCGCTCGAGGCCGATTTCGTCGGCTTCGAGGCCGGCGACGAATTTCTCGTGGGCTACGGACTCGACTGGGCCCACCGCTTCCGCGGCCTGCCCTATATCGGTGTAGTGGAGAAAACGAGTTAGCCTCTTGGGACCGCGGGCCTCCTCAGGGCGGAGGTTATTCCGCCCGCGCCCGCCTCATGACCTTGAGCGGGCCTGGAGGCCCGCGGTCCGCTTGAGATGATCTAGAAACTCACCTCATCCTGAGGAGCGCGCGCAGCGCGCGTCTCGAATCGGGCGGAGTAGTCTCGGCCCTGTGATGGGCAACGGGGACCGAGTGTGCAGCCCATGCTTCGAGACGCCCGGCTATGCCGGGCTCCTCAGCATGAGGTTGTGTTGTTCGAACTGAAGAACAGACGCCGAATGAATTCGGCGCGTCAGTAAGTCTTCAGCAGCCGGTCGATGTAGTCGAGTTCGTCCTTCGGGCGAAGCTGGTCGCCGGCACGACGGCGCAGTTCGTCGAGGATTTCGCGGCTGCGCTGACGCTCGAGTTCGAGCGGAACCTTGTCGGTGCCGGTGTCGACGGCATCGCCGTAGTTGCCGTCGGAACGGCCGAGCGGGTCGCGGTCCTCGCTCTTGCGCTCGCGCTCCTCGATCTCGGCGAGATCCTGGCCATTGCCCGGCCCACGCTGGCGCATCTGCTCGGCGAGATCGCCCATGCCCTGCTGGAGGTTGTCCAGCGCGCGCCGCTGCGAGCGCGAGGCCTCGCGCGGATCGCCACGGCGCAGCGACTCCTCGGCTTCGCGCATGGAACGCTCGGCGCGGCCGAGCGACTCGGGCATCGGCATGCCGTTCTCGTCGAGACGGCGCATCATGTCGCCAAGCTGGCGGCGCAAGCCTTCCTGCTGACCGCGCTGCTGTTCGCCCCACTGGCCGTCGCCCGGCTGGCCCTGGCCCTGCCCAGGCTGTCCCTGGCCCGGCTGCTGGCCTTGTTGACCCTGTTGGCCTTGTTGCCCCTGCTGCCCACGCTGTCCCTGCTGGCCGCGTTGTCCCTGCTGGCCCTGCTGACGCCCTTCGCGCTCCGATTCGCCCAAAAGCTGGTTCTGGCGGCGCGACAGCCGGTCGAGCTGGTTCATCATCTCACGGCCCTGCTGATTGCCCTGACCCTGCTGACCTTGCTGCCGCTGCTGCCCTTTCTGGCCGGGCTGCGCCATCATCGGCGTGGCGTTTTCCATCATCTTGCGCAGCTCTTCGAGCATGCGCTTGGCGCCCTCGCGGTCGCCGTTCTTCGCCATCTCGCGAATCTTGTCGAGCATCTTCTGCAGGTCGTCGCCGGTGATGGTGTTGTTGGGATCCATCTTCTCCGCCTGCTCCTGCATGCGGCGAAGTTCCTCGGGATCCTTCATCTTCTCGGCGAGTTCGCGCTGCCAGCGGGCCATCGCATCGTAGAGCTGCTGGATCAGCTTCTCGATCTCCTCGTCGCCGGCCTGGCGCTGCATGGCGTCGCGCAGCTCCTGCCGCGCCTGCTCGAGCGCCCGCTCGGCGTCGGATGTGGCGCCGCTTTCGAGGCGCATCGCCAGATCCCACAGAAGCTTCTGCGTCTCGGTGACGGTTTCCTTGATGTTTTCCTTGTCGCCGCCCTGGGCAAGACGCGCCGCGCCGATGCGAAGCCCGAGCTGAACCACCGGATCGTTGCGATAATCGTCCGGCCGCACCTGGACCATGCGCATGCCGTCGGCGACATCGATCCGGTATCCGGTGGGATCGCGCGTCAGGGCCTTGCGCAGGGTGATGAGGGCGCGCGCCGTCGGATCATTGAACACCCGCTCCGGCAGCAGGAAGGTCTCGACCGAGCTCCGACCCTTCTGGCCGATGGCATCGGTGGCGAACAGCATCACGGTGGTCTTGAGACCGGCCCAGGGATGGCTGGTGAGATCGCGCACGAAGGAGTCCGACACTTTCTTGGAATTGCCGGCAACGGGCAGGTCGATGCGCAGAACCTCGGGCTCCTCGTCGCTGCTGAGCGCATCGTCGCCCAGCACGCTGCCGTGGAGGCGGATCTGCAACTGCACGCCCGTGACGCCAAAGTCGTCGCCGGCGATGTAGTCGACCTTGGTCGACCACTTGTCGACGCCGATGGGTCGGGCGAACTCGATGGTCGGCGGCAGGTCGGGGATGACGTGCAGATTCCAGCGCGCCTGCTCGTCACCGCGGGCCTGCAGGGCGATCTTCTTGCCCTCGGTGATGATCTGCTCGATCTGGTACTTGCCCTTGCCGACGGTCGTGAACTCGGTGGCCTTGCCGTCGATCACGAGTTGCGGCGGCTTACGGCCGCGCACGTCATCGACGAAGCCGGCGAGCTTGCTGCCGACCGGGACGCGCAGAACCTTGTCGTGATCGGCGACGTCGAGATAGACCGGCGGCTTGCCGGTATAGGCCGGCGGCGCGATCCAGAGATTGGCAACCACCGGAGGCGGCGGCGGAAAGGCCGGCGTGAAGGCTGCCATCATGCGATCGCCGCGCCAGCCGCCGGCGGTCACCACCGCCACGATCAGAAGCAGCAGCGGCACGAGGCGCAACGCCCAGGTATCGAGCACGGCCAGCCCGGGATGGGCCGGCCGGTTGGCGAGTCCCGCCAGGCGTTCGATTTCGCGGCGGCGATGGGCCTGCCACAGGGCGGCAGCCATCGGATCGTCGGCGCCGGCGGCAAGCCGATCCTGAACGGCGACGAGCGGACGGTGCGGCACGCCGCTGTCGCGCTCCAGCCGGCGGATCGCGGCTTCCTGCGTGGGCCAGGTAAAATTCCTCAGCTCCCACCAGCCGAGGCCGGCAAGGGCGAGCGCCACGACAGCCAGCAGGCCGGTATGCGTCCAGGGCTCCAGCCCGGCGAAGAGGTCGAGGTGGGCCGCGGCCACGAACAGCGCCACAAAGGCCAGCAGCGGCATCAGCCTCGGCCAGAGGGCTTCCCAGGCGAGCGCTGCCCGGGCCACGCCGACCTTGCGCCGCAGGCCGGGCGCTTCGATCGTGGAGGTCGGGCTGGCGTCCATCGCCTTCCTTTCGTTACGCCTTTACAGACTCCATCCAGGGCGGAAACCGCTCGGCGGAGAGCATCTCGTCGATCGTCGGTCTGGGTCTAATGACCGCAAATCGCGTGCCATCGACCATCACTTCCGGTGCCAGGGGACGGGTGTTGTAGCTCGACGCCATAACCGCCCCGTAGGCACCCGCCGAGCGTATCATGACGAGGTCTCCGGCAGCCAGCGGCGGCAAATCACGGTTCTGTGCCAGGAAATCGCCCGATTCGCAGATCGGACCGACAATGTCGCAGCGCATCGTGGCGGTATCTTGACGGGGTTCGCGCACCGGCAGGATGTCGTGCCAGGCCTCGTAGAGCGTGGGGCGGATGAGATCGTTCATGGCGGCATCGACGATGACGAAAGTCTTTGCCGCGCCGGGCTTCACGAGGATGACCTCGCTCACCAGCACGCCCGCCTCGCCGACCAGGCGCCGGCCGGGCTCAAAGGTGAGCTCGCAGCCCAGCCCGTCGGTTTCCCGGGCAACCACGGCCATGAATTCGGCGATCGAGGGCAGCTTCTCGTCGGCATAAACAATCCCCAGGCCGCCGCCGATATCGAAGCGCTCGATGCGGTGGCCGTCGGTACGCAACTGCCCGATCAGCTCGCGCACCCGCGCGATGGCCGCGCGATAGGGTTCTAGCGAGGTGAGCTGGGAGCCGATATGCATGGCCACGCCCACCACCTCGAGATGCGGCTGGCGACCGGCAAGGGCAAAGGCCTCGCGTGCGAGGTCGATGTCGATGCCGAACTTGTTCTCCTTGCGGCCGGTGGTGATCTTGGCGTGCGTGCCGGCATCGACATCGGGATTGACCCGGATGGTGATGGCGGCCTTCACGCCGAGCTGGGCGGCGACGGCGTTCAGCGTCTCGATCTCGGCCGAACTCTCGACGTTGATCTGGCCGACGCCGACCTGCAGGGCGGCCATCAGCTCCGAGGCCTTCTTGCCGACGCCGGAATAGATGATGCGCTTGGCCGGAATGCCGGCCGCCAGAGCGCGCTGCATCTCACCCACCGAGACGATGTCGGCGCCCGCGCCCATCTCGCCGAACAGGCGGACGACGGCCAGGTTGCTGTTGGCCTTCATGGCGTAGCAGACGCTGGCATTCATATTCTTGATGCCCTTGATGCCATCGGCGAATTCGCGCCATGCCGCGCGCAGTGCACCCGCTGAATAACAATAGAAAGGCGTGCCGACCTGGGCCGAGATCGCGGCCAATGACACACCTTCGGCGTGCATCTCGCCGTCTTGATACTTGAAGAAGCTCATCGTGAACGCCCTAGAAAACGACGCCGTGCTTCCTTGACGGCGCGCGCGACATTGGCCGGCGCCGTGCCGCCCAGGCTCTTGCGCGCCTTGACCGAGGCCTCGACCGTGAGCACGCGATAGACGCCGCGATTGATCCGCGGCTCGACGGCCTGCATCTCGGCGAGTGACAGTCTGTCGAGGTCGATGCCCTTGTCGGCGGCCTTGCCGACCAGCGCACCGGTAACGTGATGGGCCTGGCGGAACGGCAGGTCGATCTCGCGCACCAGCCAGTCGGCGAGATCGGTCGCCACCGAATAGTCCGCCGAGGCCACCGCACGCATGCGCTCCGGGTTCGCCTTGAGGTCGCGCACCATGCCGGCCATCGCCGCCACGCCCAGCTCCAGCGAGTCGGCGGCGTCGAACAGCGGCTCCTTGTCCTCCTGCATGTCCTTGCCGTAGGTGAGCGGCAGGCCCTTCAGCATGGTGCAGATCGCCACGAAGGCGCCGACGATGCGGCCGGTTTTTCCGCGCGTCAGTTCCGCCGCGTCGGGATTGCGCTTCTGCGGCATGATCGAGCTGCCGGTCGTGAAAGCGTCCGACAGCGCGATGAAGCGGAAGGGCGCCGAGCACCAGATCACGATCTCCTCGGACAGCCGCGACAGGTGCACGGCCGTCATCGAGGCCGCGGCGATGAATTCGACCACATAGTCGCGGTCGGACACGGCATCGAGCGAATTGGCCATCGGCCGATCGAAGCCCAGCGCCTTGGCGGTGTGCCGCGGATCGATCGGATGCGGCGAGCCGGCGAGCGCCGCGGCGCCCAGCGGCGACTCGTTCAGTCGTACCCGGCAATCGGCGAGCCGGCTCCGATCACGCCCGAACATCTCGACATAGGCCAGCAGATGGTGGCCGAAGGTGATCGGCTGCGCCGTCTGGAGGTGCGTAAAACCCGGCATGATGGTGGCGGCATATTCCTCGGCACGGTCGATCAGGGCTGACTGCAGGTCGGCCAGCATCGGCTCCAGCCGATCGATCGTGTCGCGCACCCACAGCCTGACGTCGAGCGCCACCTGGTCGTTGCGCGAGCGCGCGGTGTGCAGCCGGCCGCCGGCCGGGCCGATCAGCTCGGTCAGCCGCGCCTCGACGTTGAAATGGATGTCCTCGAGCTTGGTCGAGAACTTGAAGCGGCCGCTCTCGATCTCGCGGCGGACCTCGATCAGCCCGCGCCGGATGGCGCGTCCGTCCTTGGCCGTCAGGATGCCTTGGGCCACCAGCATGTCGGCATGCGCCAGCGAACCGGCGATGTCCTGCGCGTACAGCCGCCGGTCGAAACCGATGGAGGCGTTGATCCGCTCCATGATTTCCGCCGGGCCGAGCTTGTAGCGGCCGCCCCACATCGTGTTGGAGCGACTCTTCGGCGCCCCCGCCTTGAGCACTCGCGCAGTCGTGTTCTTTCGTGCCATGAATTCGAGCCACTGATTCTATAGGAACGCGGCTTATGGCATATCCCGTCCCCAATTTCCTCCCCGGCCGGAGGTACATTCTCTCCGGTGTCTTGGCCGGTGTCTCGGCCGGTGGCCTGGCAGCCCTTGCGCTTCCCGCGCGGGCGGCGGGAGAAATGGCCCGGTTCAAGAAGGCCGCGACACCCAAGCCGCTGCCCGATCTCGCGTTCCAGGACGCCGACGACAAGCCGTTGCGCTTCGCCGATTTCCGCGGCCGGGCATTGCTGATCAATTTCTGGGCGACCTGGTGTGCGCCGTGCGTCAAGGAGATGCCGAGCCTCGACCGGCTGCAGGCGATGTTTCCCGAGAACAAGTTCCTCATCCTGCCCTTGTCGATCGACGGTCCGACGCGGCCCAAGGTCGCGCCGTTCTACAAGGACCAGAAGCTCACCCACCTCGGCATCTATTTCGACAAGGGCCGCAAGGCCATGCAGGCGCTCGACGTGTCGCTGCTGCCGACCTCGATCCTGGTCGATCCCACGGGGCGCGAACTCGGCCGGCTGGAAGGCGACGCCGACTGGGACATGCCCGAAGGTGTCGCCCTGATGAAGGCGGCCATCGCCGGCCAGAGCTGACGAGACGAACGCCTTCAGCCCAGCTCTATGACAATTTTCGAATCTGCGAAAAGGTAGACAAACGATCCCAATGACAAGATCGCGGCGCCGGCATAGACCGCCCCTTGCGACAGATGAAAGGTCCCGGCCAACCAGTCGGCGGATTCGCTAATCACGATCACCATCACGACCAGATGCCATGCCCGAAGGAACCGGCGCCGCGCCTGTCGGGCAAGCAGGGCGCTCGCAGGCACGCCATCCTTCTCTAGTCGGCAATAGACCGCAAAGTTCCGAAGCCTTGCCTCGAATGACACACGATAATGATGTCCAGCCACGTCGAATTCGTGTGAGCTACCGCCCCGCAGGGCGCGTTTCTCGGAGACCAGCACGCCGTCGAGATGGACACGCTCAAGCCCGGTGAATGCCGAGCACCACGCGGCTATATGACGGCCTTCATCGGAAAAGACGAACCAGAAGCCACCAAGAAACGACCCCCCCGATGTCTCCGGAGGCGTCACGCGATCATCAGCGCGTCGGGACCGGGCGCTCGCCGGAATAGTCGTAGAAGCCGCGCTTGACCTTGCGGCCGATCCAGCCGGCCTCGACATACTTCACGAGCAGCGGGCACGGCCGATACTTGGAGTCGGCCAGGCCTTCGTGCAGGACCTGCATCACCGAGAGGCACGTATCGAGGCCAATGAAGTCGGCGAGTTCGAGCGGGCCCATCGGATGGTTGGCGCCGAGCTTCATGCCGGTATCGATCGCCTCGACGTTGCCGACGCCCTCATAGAGGGCATAGACCGCCTCGTTGATCATCGGCAGCAGGATGCGATTGACGATGAAGGCCGGAAAGTCCTCGGCATTCACCGGTTTCTTGTCGAGCTTGACCACGACCTCGCGCACCGTGCGGAAGGTCTCTTCCTCGGTGGCGATGCCGCGGATGAGCTCGACCAGTCCCATCAGCGGGACCGGGTTCATGAAGTGCATGCCCATGAACTTGCCGGGACGATCGGTCACCGACGCGAGACGCGTCACCGAGATCGACGAGGTGTTGGTGGCGAGCAGCACGTTAGCCGGCAAGTCGACGCAGACCTTCTTGAATATCTCGCGCTTCACCGACTCGTTTTCGGTCGCCGCCTCGACGATCAGGTCGCAGTCGGCGAATGCCTTGTAGTCGACAGCGGTCGTGATACGGCCCAGCGCCGAATCCTTGTCCTCGGGCCGGATCATGCCGCGACCGATCTGCCGGTCCATATTGCGGCCGATCGCGTCGAGGCCCTTGTCGAGATGCGCCTGGTCGACGTCCGCGAGACGGATGTCGAAGCCTTTGAGCGCGCAGACATGGGCGATGCCGCTGCCCATCTGGCCGGCACCGATGACGCCGATGCGCTTGATCATGATGGGTACTCCCAATATCCCGCAGGGCGGGCGAACTTATTTCTTCTCGACCGCCGCGGTCAGCTCAGGAACGATCTGGAACAGATCGCCGACGATGCCGTAGTCGGCCACCTGGAAGATCGGCGCTTCCTCGTCCTTGTTGATCGCCACGATGGTCTTGCTGTCCTTCATCCCGGCGAGATGCTGGATCGCGCCGGAGATGCCGATGGCAATATAGAGATCGGGGGCGACCACCTTGCCGGTCTGCCCGACCTGATAATCGTTCGGCACATAGCCCGCGTCCACCGCCGCGCGGCTGGCGCCGAGGCCTGCGCCCATCACGTCAGCGAGCTTCTCGAGCATCTTGAAGTTCTCACCACTGGCGAGGCCACGGCCGCCCGAGATCACGATCTTGGCGCTGGTCAGTTCGGGCCGCTCGCTCTTGGAGAGTTCGGCACCGACAAAAGACGACAGCCCGCTGCCGCCCGTCCCACCGATCTGCTCGATCGCCGCCGAACCGCTGCCGACGACGGCCTTGAAGTTGGTCGGGCGGATCGTCACGACCTTGATCTTGTCGCTCGACTGCACCGTGGCCATGGCGTTGCCGGCATAGATCGGCCGCACGAAGGTATCGGGCGAGACGACCTGGATGGCCTCCGAGACTTGCGCCACGTCGAGCAGTGCCGCGACACGCGGGGCGATGTTCTTGCCGACAGAATCGGCTGCCATCACGATATGGCTGTAGTTCGGCGCCAGCTTGACGACCAGCGGCGCGATATCCTCGGCCAGCCAGTTGCCATAGGCCGCATCCTCGGCCTGAAGCACCTTAGCCACGCCCTGGATGGCGGCGGCCGACTTGGCCGCGTCGCCGGCGTTGCTGCCGGCCACCAGGACATGCACGTCCGAACCCATCTGGGAAGCCGCGGCAACGGCGTTGGCGACGTTGGCGCGGACAGTCTTGCCGTCATGCGCGGCGACAACCAGGATGGCCATGATCAGATCACTCCCGCTTCGTTGCGCAACTTGTCGACCAGTTCGGCGACCGTCTTCACCTTGATGCCGGCCTTGCGCTTGGGCGGCTCCTCGACCTTGAGCGTCTTGATGCGCGGCGCCACGTCGACACCCAGCGCATCCGGCGCCAGAACCTCGATCGGCTTCTTCTTGGCCTTCATGATGTTCGGCAGCGAGGCGTAGCGCGGCTCGCAAAGTCGCAGGTCGGTGGTGATCACTGCGGGCAACTTGATCTTGATGTTCTCGAGGCCGCCGTCGACCTCGCGCTTCACTTCGGCCCAGCCGTCGGCAAAATTCAGCTTGTTGGCGAAGGTGCCCTGCGACCAGCCGAGCAACGCGGCCAGCATCTGGCCGGTCTGGTTGGAGTCGTCGTCGATCGCCTGCTTGCCGACGATCACCAGGCCGGGCTGCTCCTTGTCGACCACCGCCTTCAACAGCTTGGCAACGGCCAGCGGCTGAAGCTCGGCGTCGGTCTGAACGAGGACGCCGCGGTCGGCGCCCATGGCGAGCGCGGTGCGGATCGTCTCCTGGCACTGCACGGGACCTGCGGAAAAGGCGATGACCTCGGTCGCGAGGCCCTTCTCCTTCATGCGGAGCGCCTCTTCCACGGCGATCTCATCGAAGGGGTTCATGGACATCTTGACGTTCGCCGTCTCGACACCCGTGTTGTCGGCCTTTACGCGGATCTTGACGTTGTAGTCGATGACCCGCTTGACCGCGACCAGCACTTTCATCGCGTTGCGCCTATAGGTGAGTTGCGGCCGAGCGACCCGCCCGGCGAAGGGGTTTTCGTGTACGGGGCCTCAGCCGATCATGTCAAGACTATGTCGCGCTGCACAAAACCGCACAGTGGAAGCTTTTTCCTTGATCTTTCAACAGCTTGAGGCTTTTAGCGACTGCCTCCGGGCACCCACAACACATCCGTCGCGCCGTTATCGTTGAGCCGGCGCCCCAGCACGAACAGGTGATCGGAGAGCCGGTTGATGTACTTGATCGCCTCCGGGTTGATCTCCTGTTCGGCGGCCAATCTCGTCATGCAGCGCTCCGCCCGGCGCGAGACCGTGCGTCCAAGATGCAACCACGCAGCGACCTCGCTGCCGCCGGGCAGGATGAAGGAACTGAGCGGCGCGAGCTCGGCGTTCATGACATCGATCTCCTTCTCGAGGCGTTCGACCTGGCTCGGTACGATGCGCAAGGCGCCCTCGCCGCGCTTGGCCTTGCCTTCGGGGGTGCAGAGATCGGCGCCGAGATCGAACAGGTCGTTCTGGATACGCCCGAGCATCGCGTTCGCCTCGCTCAAGCGAGGATCGCCGAGAACGGTGCGGTCGATGGCGCTGCGGGCAAGACCGATGACGGAATTGGTTTCGTCGACCGTGCCGTAGGCCTCGACGCGGATATCGTGCTTGGCGACGCGCTCGCCACGGCCGAGCGACGTTTGTCCGGCATCGCCGCCGCGCGTGTAGATACGGTCGAGATTGACGGCCATCGATTTCAGCTCCGGCTTGCGAGGTACCACAGAAGAATGAGAACGATCGTCAGGAACTGAAGGCGCACGCGCCACCACATGAACCGGTTGCTGCGCCGGCCGCCCTCGGTGGTCCCCTCGACATTGCGGCTCATGCTGATGAGGCCGGCGAACAGCGCGCCGAGCGTGGCCAGCATGGACACGATGACCAGGACGAACAGGATGTTGGCGATGTTCATGCAACTCTCCTCCCGTCTCTTCTATCACGCATTGTGACGGCCTGCCCCGGTGCGCGCCGCAGCCCAGGGGCGCGCTCCACGCGTCGGTGTGGCGCCGGTCGCTGCCCGGAAGATCGCCTCCGCCGTCTGTTCGCCCGACCAGAGAGCGGCATGCACCGTGCCGTATTCGACCGGTTCGGTCGCCTCGCCGGCAAAGAAGACACGGCCGCCGAGCGGTCGCGCGAAGCTGGTGCCGTCGTCTGGATCGCTGCCGACCCCCGGATAGGAGTAGCCGCCGCGTGACCAGGGATCGCTCAGCCAGCGCGGAAAGACCATCGCTTCAGGTTCGGGAATGTCGTTGCCGAACATGGCCCGCAGCGACTTCATCGCCACGGCCGTCACTTCCGCGTCGGACGCGTCGCGGTCGAGATGGATCGCCGTCGCCCCGTTGCAGAAGCTCAACAGAATGGGCAGGCCGGTCTCCTGCTCATGGCTCACCCAGGTGTTGAAGGTGCCGCGCCGGTCGGGCGCATCGGGCAAACGTCCGAACCATTTCGGCTGCTCGGGCCAGAAGCGCCGCGGAAAGCGCAGGTAGAGTTTACCAAGGATACCGCCGCCATACCCCAGGCGATCGAGTGCGGCCTGCTGCGCCGGCGGCAGCGGCGGATCGAAGACCGGCAGTCCGGCACGCAACAGTCCCACGGGCACCGCGATCAGCGCCCGGTCTGCTTCGATCCGCTCCCCGCCTTGCAGCATCGCGGTCACGCCAGAGCCAGTCCAGACGACACGCTCGACCGCAACGTCGTGGCGAACATCCACCCCCTGCGCTGCATCGGCGATCAAAGGATGAAAGCCACCCTTGGGCTGCGCATTGCGGTCGAGCCCCTCGGTCGGGAACCATTCCTCTGCCGCCACCTTGTCCCAGGGCGCGCTCTGCACGCCCTCGCTCATCTCGATGAAGGTCGCCACCACCAGCCGATCGACTTCGGGCAGCCATCGGGCACTCAGCAACGGTTCGATTGCCTGCTTCACCGAGATCGAGCGCGGGCCGCTCACGCGGGCCATCGCCTTGCTCTTCCAGGTCGCCCATTCGATCGCGGCCTTGAAGGCCATGCGGCCCATCACGGCGCGGCGACGCTGGCCCTCGCGCGTCGGCGCCGTCGCGCGCTTGTCGATCAACAGGCGCTCGCCCTGGTTTTCGACCAGCTCGATGCCGAGCTTCTCGCACCACAGCGTCAGAGGATTGCCTTCGACACCGTGCACCCATGAGCCGCCCAGATCGAGCGGGGCGCCGAGGCGATCGTCCGTCCAGACGCGGCCGCCCGAACGAGCGCGCGCCTCGAGGACAGTGACGGCAAAGCCCGAATCCTGCAGCAGACGCGCCGCCACCAGGCCCGCCATGCCGGCGCCGACCACCACAACGCGCTCGGGCCGGCCGCTGCCCATCGACCAGGAGCCGGTCACAGGGCCACCAGGGCTGGCAGCTTCTTCATGTCGTCGAACCATTCTCCGCCGGCACCCGTCAGCGCATCGCGATCGGCATAGGGCGCGCCGACGTAGGCGAGCGCCCGCATGCCGGCGGCGCGCGCGGCCTGGATGCCGGGCAGCGAATCCTCGACCACCGTGCACTCGAAGGGCTGTGCGTTCATGCGAAGCGCCGCATGCAGGAAGAGGTCGGGAAACGGTTTTCCGCGCGGCACTTCGGAGGAGCTGAAGATGCGGCCCTCGAAGCGCGACCAGAGCCCCGTGATGCCCAGCGACACGCGCATCTTGTCGAGGCCGCCCGAACTCGCCACGCAGGTCGCCGCACCTGCCGCCTCGATGGCATCGATCGCCTCGGCAACCCCGGGCACCGCCTGGAGCGGCGTGTCGCGAAACGCCTGCATCGTGTCGGCCTGCAGGCGATCGACGAAGTCGTCCGGCAGCTTGCGGCCGAGCACGCCTTCGACGATCTCGACGCAGGACTTCATCGAGCGGCCCATCAGCCGGCGCATCGTCTCCTCGACACTCCAGTCGAGGCCCTCACGCGCCAGCGCGCGGGCAAAGCACGTGTTGGAAAGCGGCTCGCTGTCGACCAGCACGCCGTCGCAATCGAAGATGACAAGCACGCCGTGCTTGTATCAGAACGGCTTGTCGCCCGCGACCGTGACGCGGTTGCCGCTGCGGGTATGCGGCCAGTAGTCCCACATGGCGCGATGCTGGGCGCAGCGATTGTCCCAGAAGGCGATCGAGTTCTCGCGCCAGCGGAAGCGGCACTGGAACAGCGGGTTCTCCATGTGCTCGTAGAGATAGCGCAGGATGGCGTCACTTTCGTCGCGCGGCACGCCCACCAGCGCGCGGGTGAAGCCGCGATTGACGTAGATCCCCTTCTTGCCGGTCACCGGATGCGTGCGCACCACCGGATGCTCGGCGCGCGGATAGCGCTCCTTCTCGGTCACGCCGAAGTTCTTGTAGAGGCCGCGATAGACCGACTCGCCGTCATGGATGGCGGTCATGCCCTCGAGATACTTCTTCATGCGGTCCGACAGCGACTCGTAGGCGGCATAGGTGCTGGCGAACAGCGTGTCGCCGCCCTTGGGCGGGCACTTCTTGATGTAGAGGATGCTGCCCATCGGCGGCTCGAGGTCGCAACTCACGTCGGTGTGCCAGCCCTCGCCGTTGGCGCGCGGTGAATCCTTGTCGGCGTGGATGATCATCAGCTCGGGCTTGCCCGGCTCCGACGGCGCCGCGGGATGCGTGTGCAGGTCACCGAACAGGCGGCCGAACGCCATGTGCTGGTCTTGCGTGATGTGCTGGTCGCGGAAGAAGATGACGAGGTTCTCGGCCAGCGCGCGGTGGATCTCGTCCTGCTGGCGGTTGCTGAGCGGCTTGCTGAGGTCGACGCCGGCAATCTCGGCGCCGATGATCGGCGTCAGCTTGTCGATGGTGATGGTCTCGTAGGGCGCGCCCTCCTCGGCCGTGTGTCGGTAGCGAGGCCCGGAATTGCTGTTCAAGGATCCTTGCATGGCTCTCTCCTACTCCACTTTTATATTGGCACGATGGATGATCTTGCCCCAGCGTTCCTTCTCCGAGCGCGTGAAGGCGGCGAACTCGTCCGGGCTCATGAGCTTGGGCGCGACCCCCATGGCATCGAGCCGCGCCAGCACCTCCGGCATGGCGGCGACGGCATGGATGTCGGCGTTGATCTTCCGCACGATCTCGCCCGGCGTGCCCTTGGGCACGTAGTAGCCGGTCCAAGTCGTGAGCAGCACCTCGGGCAGGCCCGCCTCGGCCGCGGTCGGCACGTCGGGCAGCGGCGCATATCGTTCGGTATCGGTCACCAGCAGGCCCTTCAGCGCGCCGCGATCGATGGCGATCTTGGCGTTGACGGTGTCGATCATCATGAAGGAGAGCAGGCCGCTCTGCAGGTCGGGAATGGCCTGCGGGTTGCTCTTGTAGCCGACGTAGACCGCCTCGACGCCGGCCGCCATTTTGTAAAGCTCCGACGCCACGCGCGCGGGCAGCGCGCCGGCGCCATAGTTGTTCTTGGCCGGATCGGCCTTGAGCTTGGCTGCGAGTTCCGCCGCCGTGTTGATCGGGCTGTTCTTATCGACCAGCAGCACGAAGGGCGAGGTGCCCATGCGCGTGATCGCCTCGAAATCACCGACCGGATCGTAGGGCAGCTTGTCGTAGATCGCCGGATTGACTGCCTGGGTCATGGCCGAGGTGGCGAAGATGGTGAGTCCGTCGGGCTTGGCGCGCGCCACCGATTCGGCTGCCGGAATACCGTTGCCGCCGCCGCGGTTGTCGACCACGACCGGCTGACCCCACAGGGCCGACAGCCGCTCGGCATAGACGCGGGCGCTGATGTCGGTGGCGGCGCCGGCGGGAAACGGCACGACGACGGTCACGCGACCGGCGGGAAACTTCTGTGCCCGCGCGATCGCCGGCGCCGCGAAGACCGCCGCGCCGAATGCCACTCCGAACTGTCGCCTGCCGAACATGCTTCCTCGTCTTTTCGTCTTGCCAAGAAGATAGGCTCTTTTGCGCCGGGCCGCCGGGCCTAAGTCGACAGAATCCGTATTACGGAATAGCGTCCGGCATGGCCGCCATCGAGCCCGTCCGCCGCAGCTTCGCGATCCTCGAGGCGCTCAGTCGACGCCCGCACGGCACGATCGCGACGCTGGCGGAGGAAACCGGGCTGCCGCGCCCGACCGTCGCGCGCCTGCTCAAGACCCTGACCGAGCTGGGCTATGCGACGCAGGTGTCCCGCCACATCGGCTATCGCCTGACCGACCGCGTGCTGGGCCTCGCCCAGGGCATCCGCTTCATCGACCATTTCGTCGATGCCGCGGCGCCGCACATGCAACGCTTCACCCGCAAGCATGGCTGGCCGCTCTATCTCGGCACGATCAGCCACCGCGCCATCACCATCCGCTATTCGACCGCGGCCGAAAGCCCGATGTCGTTCGAGCGCGCCGCCCTGCAGCGCCGCAGTCCGATCCTGTCGAGCGCGCTCGGCCGCGCCTGGCTCGCCGCCTGTTCGGACGAGGAGCGCCGCGCCGTCCTGCGCGACCTCGGCGTCCGCCACGACGCGAAGCTCGCCGAAGCCTTCGCCGTCATACGCCGCGACGGCCATGCCTTCACGATCCTGCCGCGCGCCGGCCGCCTGCAGGGCATCGCCGTGGCGGTCCGCCATCGCGACCGTGTGCTGGGTTGCATCTCGATGCGCTTCATCCGGTCGGCGATGACCGAAGCCGAGGCCGGCGCCCGCTATGGCGCCCCGCTCACCGCGCTCGCCCGCGCCATCGCCGCCGACGCCGCTACCTGACGCTCAAACTCGCCTACATCGAAGCCTTCCAGCTCGGCATGCGCGGCCACTTGGGCACCTTCAAGAAGTTTCCGGCCAAGAAGGTCATGGGCATCAAGGTGGCGGACAAGCGCGAATAGGCGCCGGCCCGCCGGCGTCCTTTCAAGGCGTGTCACATCCTAGAATGTAACACCAAGTTGAGACAAATGTTGTGACACAGGCTGAGCGCCCACCTGTGACATCGATCGGAATCTGACCCTGTGGCCCCGCCTCGGGCAGCCACAGTAGACCGTCGAATCAATCCTCGGACGCGTTTTTCGCGCCTCGGTCCACCCACTTGCCGGACAGTCAATGCGGCGGGGCAGCCTTGTGCTTGCTACTCACGGCTCAGTAGTCGGATACCGAATATCCGGTACAGGTCGCGGGACCTCCCCTGGTCCTCCAGGGAACTATACCCGGCGGGCGCGCCGGGCGGGGCATGGCCAAAGGTTCAAGCGCCATCGGCGCTCTCAGCTAAAAATCAGAAGCTGGACGTCAGGACACGGGCGACGGGGATCTTAGACAAGCCTCGTGCGACGATAGCAAAAATATAGGGCGAATCCGGCCAAACCTGCAAGTATCCTATTTCAATCCTGCCATGCGTTTTTCGCCGGGGTGCTGCTCACGGCTTCGCCTTGGCCGCGTCGGGAACGGTGAAACCCGCAACCTGGGCGTAGCCGCTCACGATATCGGCAAGCTCTTTGTGCGTGGCGACAGCATTGATGTCGGAAAATCCGTTGGGCGCGCGCTCGGCGGCGAAGTCGATTACGCGCTCGGGTCCACCCTTGCGGTTGAGCTCGATGATGGTGGCGGTCTTGGGCAGGCGATCGGCCTCGTAGGCGGCAAGCGCGGCTTCGGGCGCTTCACGAGCCAAAAGATCGGCGAGGCAGCGCGCGTCGAGCATCGCCTGCGAAGCGCCGTTGGAACCCACCGGATACATCGGGTGCGCGGCGTCGCCCAGAAGCGTCACGCGGCCCTCAGTCCACCACGGCAGCGGGTCGCGGTCGCACATAGGATATTCGCTGGCCTCCGGCGAGGTGCGTATCAGCGCCGCGGGATCGAGGAACGGCAGTCGGAACTGCGCGACATGCGGCAGGATGCGGTCGAGGCCGGCCTGACGCGCCCAGTCCTGCCGTCCCGGCGGCGAGGGGCCAGCGTCGGCGAGGCGGGTGTAGACAGCCCAGTTGAGCAGCCGCGTGTCCGGCGTGGCGCCGGGACCGATCGGGTAGAGCACCATCTTGGAACGGGTATCGCCGGCAATGCACATGGTCTCGCCGTCCCACAAGGTCGGCCAGTCGACGGCGCCCCGCCACATCTCGATACCCTGCCAGCGCACGCCGCCATCGTTGGGATGCATGACGGCGCGCAGCGCCGAGTGGATGCCGTCGACACCGACCAGAACGTCGCCCCGCACCGTCGTACCATTCTCGAGCTGCGCGGTGACGCCACCGGCGTCCTGGGTGAAGCCGGTGACGCGGCAGGCGGTGCGCAGTGCCGGACCAAGGCGTTCGGCGGCGGCGCGCCACAGCAGGCCGTGCAGGCGGCCGCGGTGGATGGAGATTTGCGGCACGTCGTGACCGGCATAGGTGCCGCGCGGCTCGGCCCAGATGATCTGGCCAAGGCTGTTGGCATAGCGCAGCTCGCGCGTGCGGATGCCGACCTTGTCGAGCACCTGAAGCAGATCGAGCGCCGCGAGTTCGCGCACGGCGGTCGGCAGCAGGTTGATGCCGACGCCGAGCTCGCGCACTTCCGGCGCCGCCTCGAGGACGGTGCAGCCGATGCCGCGCTGGTGCAGCATCAGGCCGAGGGTGAGGCCGCCGATGCCGCCTCCGGCGATCAGGACATTCATTGGGCCTACCTTTGCGCGCGCTCAGGGCGTTGTTAAGCCGTGAGTAACCTACGCGCTCAAATCTAGTGGGCCTTTGGCCTCGAACAAGGCCTGTCTACGGGCTTGCCGCCTAGTTGCGGCCTTCGAGCAGCATCCACGCAACCCGGCAAAATGATAGGTTTTGCAACATTCCAAGGGTTCATCCAGGGAATGTCGGATGGAGAGGGATGGAAATAGCCAGCCTATGAGAATTCGCATGGACGTCAATCTGATTGTATGTAAATATTCATATACAACCTGAGTGAACAAACATGGCGGCCTTCCCAATCGCTGCACGTACCCTGCGTACCCTCGGTTTGATTGCCCTGCCGACCCTGGCGTTGCTTCCCTGGTTCCTCTTTTTTGACGAGAGGGCGCGGAACTGGGGGCTCACCTCCAACATCGTCATCCAGGCGGTTACGACCATCACGCCCGAACTGCGGGCGAGCGAGTTCGGCAATCGCCTGCTGGCACTTTCCTCGACCTTTCTCCTCGCGCTCATCGCGGTGCCGGTTGGCTTCGTGGCGCTTGCATCGGTTTGGCGATCGACCGCAAAGCCTGCCTTTCCGATCCCGGGTCTTGGCCGGCGGCCGGTGGTGCTGCTGTGCTGGCTGCTGTGGTTCATGGTCATGGCCATTGGCTTGTCGGAGGGCGTGGAGCAGGTCGTCCGTTTGTTCGGCGATGACTTCAACGCTCGCACTGTCGCGCGGGATCATGCCGAACTGCTGCGGCTGGTGAAGGTGCAATACTACGTTTCGGCGATTGCTGCGTCGTTCGCCGGCTCGGCTCTCGCGGCCGCCGCCACCTGCATCGTCTTCGAAGCGGAAGATCCGGCAACGACGAATCTGCCAGCGCTCGAGAAGCGCGCCAACCTGGTGCTCTATGCCACGGCGGCCGTCCTGGTGGCGGGCGTGCTGACGGCCGAGGCCTGGTCGAGCTGGCCCAATCCACTGGTCCGCGGTTTCGACGACAGCTCGATCGAACGGATCGCGGCGGCCGAGCTCAAGAACGAGAAGCCGCTACCGGGTGAAGCTGACGCAGCCTTCACGGCCCGCGTGAAGGAACTCAAGGAAAACAAAGCCGCCGAGATGAAGGCTAACGCCAAGGCCTTCAAGGATGTGAAGACGGGTTTCCTCGCGGTCCAGGGCGTTTGCTACGTCATAGGCCTCGCCTTCACCTATCTGCCGGCCGCCCTGGCGATCTACACGGCGCGAAGTCGACCCCAGGTCACGCTTACGCAGGCGCCTACCAGCTTCGAGCAACTGGTCCGTATCCTCGTGCTACTCAGTCCGCTTCTCGTAGGGCCCATCAGCAAGTTGATCGAAGTACTGTCGAAGCTCGGCGGCTGACCGTCAGAGGCCGTTCTGCTTCTTGCGTAGAGGCTCCTGTTGAGGCGTGCGCTTCGTACGCCGAGGCCCTGAAGTATCCAGAATTAGTTCCTGCCCTCGAGCAATCCACGACACACGACCTGCGCCTGGATCTCGGCGGCGCCCTCGAAGATGTTGAGGATGCGAGCGTCGCACAGCACGCGGCTGATGGGATACTCCATCGCATAGCCGTTGCCGCCGTGTATTTGCAGCGCGTTGTCGGCGTTGCTCCAGGCGACGCGCGCGGCCAGCAGTTTCGCCATGCCGGCCTCGATGTCGCAGCGTCGGTCCTGGTCCTTTTCGCGCGCGGCGAAGTAGGTGAGCTGGCGGGCGATCATGGTCTCGACCGCCATCCAGGCGATCTTTCCGGCGACGCGCGGGAAAGCATAGAGCGGCTTGGCGAACTGGATGCGGTCCTTGGCGTAACGCAGGCCGAGTTCCATCGCGTTCTGCGCCACGCCGACGGCGCGGGCCGCGGTCTGGATGCGCGCGCTCTCGAAGGTCGCCATGAGCTGCTTGAAACCCTGGCCTTCCTTGCCGCCAAGAAGGTTCTCGGCCGGCACCTCGAAGCCGTCGAAGCCGATCTCGTATTCCTTCATGCCGCGATAGCCCAGAACCTTGATCTCGCCGCCGGTCATGCCCTTGGCGGGAAACGGATCGCTCTCGTCGCCGCGCGGCTTCTCAGCCAGGAACATCGACAGGCCCTGGTAACCGGGCTTCGACGCATCGCTGCGCGCCAGCAGCGTCATGATGTCGGCGCGGGCGGCGTGGGTGATCCAGGTCTTGTTGCCGTTGATCTTGTAAGTGTCGCCGTCGAGCACGGCGCGCGTGCGCAGGCTCGCGAGGTCGGAGCCGGTGTTGGGTTCGGTGAACACGGCCGTCGGCAGGATCTCGCCCGAGGCGATGCGCGAGAGATAGCGCTTCTTCTGGTCCTCGGTGCCGCCGGCGCGGATCAGTTCGGCCGCGATCTCCGAGCGCGTCCCCAACGACCCCACACCGATATAACCGCGTGAAAGTTCCTCGGTGACAACGCACATGGCGAGCTTGCCCATGCCGAGCCCGCCCCACTCCTCCGGCACGGTGAGGCCGAAGACGCCGAGGTCGGCCATCTGCTGCACCACCGGCAGCGGGATCAGCTCGTCGCGCAGATGCCAGCCGTGCGCGTGCGGGCCCACCTCGGTATCGACGAAGCGGCGGAACTGGCGGCGCACCTCTTCCATCGCCTCGTCGCCGAGACCCAGCGCGCCGAAGTTGCCGGAGTCGAGGCCGTCGGTGATCAGTTCGGCGATGCGCAGCCGCGCGGCCGAACTGTTGGCCGCGACGAGCTTGGCGACCGCAGGCGTGTCGAGCGCCGCCGGATCGGCGCCTATATCGGCCGGCCGCACGATCTCGACCTGGCTGATGGCGATGCCGCCTTTCAGCTGGGCGAGATATTCGCCAAGCGCCACCTGAAGAATCAGTTGCTCGAGTTCGCCGCTAGCACCGGCCTCGGCCCAGCGCCGCATCTGGCGGATCGCCGCGACATAGGTCGCGATCCAGGCGAAGCCATGGGCCGCGAACTGCTCGCGCTCCAGCAGCTTCGGATCGACCTTGCCCGCGGGCGCGATCAGCTTGCGCACCGCCTCGCGCGCTTCGGTCTCGTAACGATCGGCAGCGCGTTCGGCGTCAGCGCAGAGTGAGAGGAGGTCTGGGAGGATTAGTTGCATTCAGCGGCTCGCATTCAATTTGTCCGTCGTCCCGACCGAAGCGCCGAAGGCGCGAAGCGGAGGGACCTTGTCTCAACGTCAACGCCTTTTCCGTTGAGACAAGGTCCCTCGACTGCGACGCCCTTCGGGCGTCTCCGCTCGGGACGACGGAAACTAGTCGTCCAGCGCGTCTTCGAGAGTGCGCAGGCCGGGGCGCTTGGCGGAGACCAGCACCGCCATGTTTCCGGGCTTGTGCTGGTTCTTCCACATCTTGGTGTGGGCCTTGGGAATGTCGGCCCACTCGAAGACCTCGCTCATGCAGGGATCGATGCGGCGTTCGATCACAAGCTGGTTGGCCTGGCTCGCCTGCAGCAGGTTGGCGAAGTGGCTGCCCTGGATGCGCTTCTGGCGCATCCACACGAAGCGCGCGTCCATGGTGAGGTTGTAGCCGGTGGTGCCGGCGCAGAAGACCACCATGCCGCCACGCTTCACGATGTTGCACGACACCGGGAAGGTCTGCTCGCCGGGATGCTCGAACACGAAATCGACGTCGTTGCCCTTGCCGGTGTGCTCCCAGATGGCGGCGCCGAACTTGCGCACCTTCTTGATGTACTCGGCATAGCCCTTCTGGTCGTCGACGTCGGGCAACTGGCCCCAGCACTCGAAGTCGTTGCGGTTGATGACGCCCTTGGCGCCGAGCGACATCACGAAATCGGTCTTCGACGTATCGGAGATGACGCCGATGGCGTTGGCGCCGGCCGTGGCGATGAGCTGGATCGCCATCGAGCCGAGGCCGCCCGCCGCCCCCCACACCAGCACGTTGTGGCCGGGCCGCAGAATGTGCGGGCGATGGCCGAACAGCATGCGGTAGGCCGTCGCCAGCGTCAGCGTATAGGAGGCGCTCTCCTCCCAGGTGAGATGCAGCGGGCGTTTCATGAGCTGGCGGGCCTGGACCTTGCAGAACTGCGCGAAGGAACCGTCCGGCGTCTCGTAGCCCCAGATGCGCTGGCTGGTGGAGAACATCGGATCGCCGCCGTTGCACTCCTCGTCGTCGCCGTCGTCCTGGTTACAATGGATCACCACCTCGTCGCCGACCTTCCAGCGCTTCACCTTGGCGCCGATGGCCCAGACGATGCCGGCGGCATCGGAACCCGCGATGTGGAACGGCTGCTTGTGCACGTCGAACGGCGAGATCGGCAGGCCGAGGCCCGCCCATACGCCGTTGTAGTTGACGCCGGCGGCCATCACGAGGACCAGCACCTCGTCCTCGCCGATGCTGTGCGTCGGCACGACCTCGAGCTGCATGGATTGCTCGGGCGGGCCGTGACGCTCGCGCCGGATCACCCAGGCGTACATGTTCTTCGGCACATGGCCGAGCGGCGGAATCTCACCGACCTCGTAGAGATCCTTCTTCGGCTGGTTGGCCGTCGGATGCGGACGGGCCGCGAAAGCGACAACGGTCATGATCAAAGCCTCCTGCGATGCAGCGAAACTATTGCTGCGTTTGCGAGAGCGCAATGCACAAAATACGAATCGGAACGAATGACGCAGGGGAAAAACAACAAAATTACGTGCGACCTGCGGAAATCCAACGTTGCATGGGCTTTTGAGTCCGGGCAGGCTGCCTGGGTAAACGGTCGTTTACCAAAAATGGTCCGGGTTTAGGGAGAACGCACCATGAAGCTCATGTGGTTCCACTTGATGCCGTACACGGAGCTGCCCGAGGATTTCAACAAGAAGCACCCCAGCGTCTGGGTCGACATCCATTCGTCGCTGTTCGATCCCAAGCGCGCGCATCACATGTACAACGACTTCATGGACGAGCTCGAGTATGCCGCCGAGCTCGGCTACGACGCGGTGTGCGTGAACGAGCACCATTCGAACGGCTACGGCCTCATGCCCTCGCCCAACCTGATCGCGAGTTCGCTCGCGCGGCGCACCACGGATACGGCGCTCTGCGTCATGGGCAATTCGCTGGCGCTCTACAATCCACCGACGCGCGTCGCCGAAGAGTTCGCGATGATCGACTGCATCTCGGGCGGCCGCCTGATCGCGGGCTTCCCGGTCGGATCGCCGATGGACACCTGCTATGCCTACGGCCAGAACCCGAGCCTGCTGCGCGAGCGCTATCTCGAGGCCCATGACCTCGTGAAAAAGGCATGGACCGAGAAGGACACGTTTGCCTTCAACGGCCGCTTCAACCAGCAGCGCTACGTCAACATCTGGCCGCGGCCGATCCAGAACGATCCGCACCCGCCGATCTGGATTCCCGGCGGCGGCTCGATCGAGACATGGCGGTGGTGCGCGGAGATGGACTACGTCTACTGCTACCTCTCCTACTACGGCTACAAGGCCGGGCTCGCCACGATGCAGGGCTTCTGGAACGAGATGGACAAGCTCGGCAAGGACCGCAATCCGTACCGCGCCGGCTTCCTGCAGTTCGTCGGCGTCGCCGAGAGCCGCCAGCAGGCGCTTGACCTCTACACCGAGCCAGCCGAATACTTTTACGGCCGCTGCCTGCACATCGATCCCAAGTTCGCGACGCCGCCGGGCTACGTGACCGAGGCGACACAACGCTCGGGCATCCAGGGCATGATGCAGAAGGCGGCCAACGTCGCCAATCCAGCGACCAAGGCGGCACTCAAGGCCACCAGTATGAAGGACATCGTCGACGGCGGTTACGTCATCATCGGCACGCCCGATGAGGTCGTGGAACAGATCCGCCACGTCGGCACCAGCCTGAACGTCGGCCACCTCATGCTGCTGCTGCAGTACGGCAACATGAGCAAGGACACGACCAAGTACAACACGCGCCTGTTCGCCGAGAAGGTGATGCCGAAGGTCAAGGATCTGTTCGGCGACTGGGAAGACAAATGGTGGCCCAAGCCAATGGCCAAGGGCCAGCGCGCTGCCGTCCCCGCCTTCCGCCCGCAGCTCACGGCGGCGGAGTAGAGAAGTGTCCGAATTGAAGACGACGACCGTCGATGTGAACGGCTTCCCCTGCCGCGTCTGGACCAAGGGAAGCGGGCCCAAGCTGGGATTCCTCGCCGGCCTGGGCGGCCTGCCGCGCTGGCTGCCTTTCCTCGACCGGCTTGCCGAGACGCATCAGGTGATCGCGCCGTCGCTGCCGGGCTATCCCGGCGCCACGGGTCACACAGAACTCGACACGCATCTCGACTGGGTGCTGGCGGTGCGCCAGTTGATCGACAAGGCGGGCCTCGCCGGGGCCGATCTCGTCGGCGCCTCGGTGGGTGGCGCGTTCGCGGCCGAAATGGCGGCCATCTTCCCAGGCCATGTGCGCCGTCTCGCGCTGATCGCGCCCTTCGGCCTGTTCGACGACAAGGAACCCGCGGCCGATCCCTGGGCGCAGCGCAAGGAAGTCCTGCCCGGCGTGATGTGCGCCGATGGAGAAAAGTGGAATGAGCTGGTGGCGCCGCCGGACGGTGCAAACTCGGTCGAGTGGCCGATCGAGATGACGCGCGCCTCGGAGGCCGCGGCCCGCGCCTTCTGGCCGTTGGGCAACACCGGATTGCAGAAGCGGCTGGGCCTGATCGCCAGCCCGACCTTGATCCTGTGGGGCGACCGGGATGCCCTGCTGCCGCCCAGCTATGCGCAGAAATTCGCCAAGAGAATAAACGAGGTGAGCCGGGTCGAAATCATCGCAGGCGCCGGTCATCTGGCCTACCTCGACCAGCCCGAAACCGTTGCCCGCGCCATTCTCGGCCATTTCGGCTAAAGTCGGTCCGGCTTGGTGGTTGCGCGCCCGGTTCGGATCGCTATTGTCCGGCGCGTTAGGGTTTTAAGAGGTACACGCCGATGACTATCCGTTCGATCAAGGTGGCTGCAGGCTTTTCGACCTTTGCCGCGATGCTGGCGGTAGGTATGGCGCTGCCCGTGCAGCAGGCGTCGGCCCAGGTCCAGGCCGTGCCGCGCGAGGGCGTTTCCTTCAACGACACCGTGACCGCCCAGGTGACGGTCGAGACTGTCGACACCGATAGCCGCACCGTTGCCGTCACCCTGCCCAGCGGCCGTACGGTGCTGATGCCGGTCGCGAACAGCGTGACGAACCTCGGCGCGATCGATGACGGCTCACTGGCGACCATCACCTATACGGAAGTGGTGACCCTGCTGAACCTGCGCCAGAAGGGCCCGGGTTCGCAGGAGGCGCGCCGCGACCAGATGAGCGGCAAGCCCGATGCCAATGACATTGCGACCGGCCGGTTCACGCTCACCGTCGTCGCCGTCGACCTCGACAAGAACACCGTCTCGGTGATCAACGGCAACGGCGGCGCCGTCCGCACCTATTCGGCGAACTCGATCGCCAAGCAGGACATGCTGAAGAAGATCAAGGTCGGCGACGTGGTGATCGGCATGACGACGCCGCTCATGATCACCTCGATCAGCAAGTAGACCAAACTGCCGGGGGCGCGCCCCCGGCGCTACTTGATCTCCCCTATTTGACCTGGACGTCTTCCCAGAAGCCCATCCAGTGGTCGACGGGCTTCATCTTGGGTTGCGGCGCCTCGTAGGACCACGCCGCCCGGGCACTTCGCGTGCCGCCCTCGACGACATCATAGAACTGAACCCCGTGCGGACATTCGAGATCGCTGGCCGTCTTGGGCGCGATCTCGAGCAGCTCCATGCGCACCGAGTCGCGTGGGAAATAGCGGTAGCCACCGACTTCGAGTGTGCCGTCGCTTTCCGCGATGGTCTTGCCGTGCCAGGTCGCCTTCATGTCGAACCTCCTTCGCTTGCCAGCAACGCATCGAGCTTGCTGAACGATCCCGTCCAGCCGCGATCGTGATTGTCGACGCCGGTGCGGTCGCGGAACGGACCATGGGTCAGGGTCATCTCGGTGCGATCGCCCACCGACTTGAAGACCAGCCTGACCTCGGTCTCGTGCTCGCGCACGGCCGCGAAGTCGCCGCCCTCGTGCCAGGCCCAGGTGAAGACCAGCCGCTCCGGCGGTGTCACTTCGAGATATCTTCCCGACACCGCCAGCGGTGACTGACCTTTCCGGCCGCCCGACAGGCGCCAGGTGCCGCCCACGCGCACGTCGAGTTCGCAGGAGCGCACCGCGACGTCCGGCGGGCCGAACCAGGTCGCCATCTGCCGGGAGTCCGTCCAGGCCGCGAACAACCGCTCGCGCGGCGCCTTGAAGAGCCGGACCATCCGCAGAGTCGTGGTGCGGTCGTCGGCGGGGTAAGGGGCAATCATCGACGAACGATGTGGTACCGATCCGCCGCTGGTCAAGTCAGTACTGGTCGTGGCGGCGCACCCAGGCCATCGGGTAGGGCAGTCCGCTCTCGTCGCGGCCCTTCGATGTCAGGTCGAGCATCTGGTAGGTGCCGTTGAGGGCATCGATGCCGCGCGAGTAGGTCGAATAGGTGTGATAGACGGCGCCGTCGTCGCCGCGGCGGAATGCGCTGAAACCCGGCGCTTCCTCGCCGCCGAACTTGACCGTGCCGAAGTTGTAGTTGGGCACTTCGCGCGGCCCCGGCGGGAACGACACGCCGAAATCGAAGTTGAAATCGCTGCCGGCCGACGACACCCAGCGGAAGCTCCAGCCCATGCGCTTCCTGTAGGCCTCGATACTAACCAGGGGCGCCCGCGAGATCGCGACAAGCGCGGTATCGCGATGGGCGAGATGGACGTCGATGCCGTTGTAGTTGTCGGCCCAGAAGGAACAGCTCGGGCAACCTTCCTTCCAGTCCGGACCCAGCATGAAATGATAGACGACGAGCTGGCCGAGACCGCCGAACAGGTCGGCCAGGGCCAGCCGGCCTTCGGGCCCCTCGAAGGAATAAGCCTTGTCGACGCGCTCCCACGGCAGCTCACGCCGTTCGCGCGCGAGATCTTCGCGAGCTTTGGTAAAAGCCTTCTCCTTCTCGAGGAAGGCCTTGCGCGCCGTGAGCCATTCCTCGTGCGAGACGATTTGGTGGGTCATGCCGCCCTCCTGAGATAAGTGTCGAGTTTGTCGAACGAGCCGGTCCAGCCGGCATTGTGGTTGTCTCTGCTGGGCGCGTCGGCAAACGATCCGTGGATCAGAGTGAGCTCGGTTCTGTCGCCGAGTGCGCGCAACTCGATGCGCACCGTCGTCTCGTGGCCGCGCGGCTTGGCATAGTCGCCATCGGCGTGATGCGCCCAGGTGAAAACCAATCGCTCGGGCCGCTTGACCTCGAGGTACTTGCCCGACGAGGCGAACACCCGATCACCACTGTGCCGGCCATCGACGCGCCAGGCGCCGCCCGGCCGCACGTCGATCTGGCATACCGTTATCTCCACCCCGGGCGGGCACATCCACTGCACGAAATGGTCTTGCTTCACCCAGGCGTCGAACACGCGCTCGCGCGTGGCGTCGAAGATACGCGTGATGCGCAGCGTGTTGGTATCAAGGCTTGCGTCGGGCACGGCTCTTTCCTTTCACAGGCTCGGGTGCGGTGCGCTTGAGGAAGTCGCCCAGCCTGTCGAGCTGGTTCTCCCAGAACTTGCGGTAGAGCTCGATCCAGTCGGCGGCGACGCGAAAGCCCTCGCCGCGCAATTCGCAGCGCCGCCACTGCGCTTCGGTGTGGCGCTCGATCAGGCCGGCCTCGGTCAGCACTTTCAGATGCCGCGACACCGCCGGCAGCGACATGTCGAACGGCTCGGCGAGATCGCCCACCGTGGCAGCGCCCGTGGCGAGGCGCGCCAGGATGGCGCGGCGGGTGGGGTCGGCGAGAGCCGAGAAGGTTTGGGAAAGCTGATCCATATTTAACACATTTGTTAAATACAAACCCTGCTAGAGTCAACCCATTCCTGAGGAGATGATGGAAATGTTGATCGTCCTCGCCGAAGCCCGCTTTGACTCCACCCAGACCGAGCAGGTGCGGGCCGTCGCCCGGCCGATGATTCTGGCCTCGCGTGCGGAGCCGGGATGCGCCGGCTACGATTACGCTTTCGACCTGCTCGAACCCGACCTGATGCGGGTCCGCGAATGGTGGAGAGACGAGCAGGCGCTAAAAGATCATTTCGCCACGCCGCACATGGCGGCGTTCCTCAAAGGTTTGCGCGATCTCAGGCCCAAGAGCGTCACGGTGAAGTGCTACGAGCTCGGGCCGGAACGGAAGATGCCGAACGCGGGCTAACCGCGCTTCCCTAGCCCCTCTTCCACGTCGTGCCCTTCGGACCGTCTTCGAGGATCACACCCTTGGCCTTGAGGTCGTCGCGAATGCGATCGGACTCCTTAAAGTCCTTCGCCTTGCGCGCGGCCTGACGGGCGGCGATCGCGGCATCGATGTCGGCTTCGCTCGGCCCCGACGAATCGGCCGGCGTCCAGCGAAACCAGGCCTCGGCGTCCTGCTGCAACAGGCCCAGCGCATTGGCCCCCGCACGCAATTCGGCCGGATCGGCGAGCTGATGGATGGCACCGATCGCCATGGGCGTGTTGAGGTCGTCGTTCAGAGCATCGTCGACCGGTTTCGGCACCGAGTCGCTCGCCTTGGCATCCTTGCCGCGCAGCGCGCCATACCAGCGATCGAGCGTCGCCTTGGCCTGTGTGAGGCCCTCGTGCGTGAAATCGAGCGGCTGCCGGTACTGTGCCGACAGCAGCAGCAGGCGGATCGCCTCGCCGGGATACTGGTCGAGCAACTCATGAACGGTGAAGAAGTTGCCCAGCGACTTGCTCATCTTCTCGCCGGAGATATTCAGGAACCCGTTGTGCATCCAGTAGGTCGCCATGAACGGCTGGCCGAACGCACTGCGGCTCTGCGCGATCTCGTTCTCGTGGTGCGGGAAGATGAGGTCGAGGCCGCCGGCATGGATGTCGAAGGTCTCGCCGAGATGCTTGGCGCTCATCGCCGAGCATTCGATGTGCCAGCCCGGCCGGCCGCGGCTCCACGGGCTCTCCCAACCTGGCTGCGCATCGGTCGAGGGTTTCCACAGCACGAAGTCGGCCGGGTCCTTCTTGTAGGGCGCCACCTCGACTCGGGCGCCGGCGATCAGTTCGTCGCGCGAGCGCCGAGACAGGCGGCCGTAGTCGTCCATGCTGGGCACACTGAACAGCACATGGCCGTCGGCGGCATAGGCGTGGCCGTTGTCGACCAGGCGCTGGATCATGCCGATCATCTCGGCAACGTACTGTGTGGCACGCGGCTCGACGTCGGGTGACAGCGCGCCCAGCCGGCGCATGTCGCCCTGGTAGGCATGGGCGGTGCGGTCGGTCAGCGCCTCGATGCTCTCGCCGTTGTCGGCGGCACGCACGATGATGCGGTCGTCGATGTCGGTGATGTTGCGCACGTAGGTGACGCGCGGATAGCTCCGCTTCAGCAGACGATAGAGCGTGTCGAACACCACGACGGGCCGCGCATTGCCGATGTGCACGTAGTCGTAGACGGTCGGGCCGCAGACATAGAGGCGCACATGCCCAGGATCGAGCGGGACGAACGGCTCTTTTTCGCGCGACAGCGTATTGTAAATAACGAGGGACATGGTCCCCTACTCCCCGATCAAGATTGTACGAAAGCCTGACGCGCCTTGATGGGCGCGGGCTTTACTTACATCGCGCGTTGCAGGCGCCGGAGAGCAGAGAGAACAGCATAAGCACAGTTTACCCGATGCGTTCTTGCCGTGCAAACCAAGCGGCATGGAAGCATTTTCCGTGTTCAAGGCGACCGTCAGGCGGCCCGGCCTCTGAGGCGCGCCTCGGCCTTGGCGCGCCCGATCAACGGCAGCAGCCGCGCCATCTCCGGACCAGTCTCGCGCGCGGTAAGGGCGAGGCGCAGCGGATGGAAGAGTGCCCGGCCCTTGCGGCCCGTAGCGGCAAGGCCAGAGGTCCAGGCCTTCCAGGTGGTCTCGCTCCACGGCTCGACCGGCAATTGCGCCGCGGCGAGGCCGAGAAAGTCGGCGTCCTCGATCTTGGGCTCGATCGGCCCGCGCACGACTTCGGCCCAGCCCGCTGCATCGG
>Ga0194051_1000295_pt1 | contig 29254 bp, 34 predicted proteins | sample SepL2320m_MetaG_FD_161275 | JGI IMG/M metagenome (GOLD analysis project Ga0194051, IMG submission 161275) | Anoxic zone freshwater microbial communities from boreal shield lake in IISD Experimental Lakes Area, Ontario, Canada - Sep2016-L239-20m | ecosystem: Environmental > Aquatic > Freshwater >... | reverse complement strand
GCATGACCTTGTTCTCGAGGTAATTGCGCGTGCAGAAAACGTGGAGCTTGGCGCCGTCGCTTTCCTCCGCCGCCACCTTCAGCATGAAGGGGCCGACGGCGGCGAGACCGATGCGCGGCACGGGGCCGTCATAGTTCTCCGGCACGAAGTTGGGCGTCATCAGGGTGAAGCGGTAGTGCTTGCCCTCGTAGGCGAGCTTGCCGTCGCCCTTCCACGCTGCCCAGATCGCCCGCACCGCCTGGATGTATTCGCGCATGCGCGGCGCCGGCGCCGTCCACGGCACGGAGAAGCGTCGCTCGTTGTGTGCGCGGATCTGCGAGCCCAGCCCCAGGGTGAAGCGCCCGCCCGTGCTGGCCGCGAGATCCCAGCCGATATTGGCCGCCACCATCGGCGAGCGCGGAAAGGAGATGGCGACGCCGGTGTGCAGCTCGATCTTCTGCGTCGCGACCCCCGCCACGGCCAGCGCCAGGAACGGATCGTGCCGGTTCTCCTGGGTGCTGACGCCGGTGTAACCCGTCGCCTCGATGGCCTGGGCGGCGGGACCTACTTTCCGCAGGTCTTCCTGCGGCAGCGTTGTGAAGACTCTCATTTGTTCAGGCCCCTGTTCGAAACGGTCCGCCGGCTGACGACGCGACTATCGTGACCCAAGAGCTGCCGTCAGCATATCGGCCATCCGCCTTCCACTTTCGTATGGAAAAACGTTTCGTACCTCGCTGAGAGGTGACCATCGCAATTCGCCAAACGGTTTGTCTTCTTCGTAGCTGTGGCTGCCCGGATCTCCAGACCAGGAAACGACCCAATAGACGTAAAACAGTATCCCGATCTCCGGTACCACCACGTCTCCGAGCAGCTGCAGACGATCGACCCTTACGCCATCGCGAAATTCCTCGAAAACCTCGCGTCGCAGGGCAACTTCCCGGTAGTCGGCTTGATCGCCCTTGTGATCTTTCGCCTCGATCGATCCGCTGGGAAAGAAGATGTCGGTAAAGGTGCCATGCTTGTCGGGCCGGCACTCCAGAAGCACGCGACGCCCCTCATCGAGCAACAGAAAGGCAACCGCTTCCCGCAAGCCATCTCGATACGAATAGGTGTCGCCGTTCATGCTGACTTCAATTCGAAACCACTTCGGCATGAAGCCTTAGCCCAAGCGCTCGGACGACTTTCAATATCGTTGAAAATTCGGGGTTTCCATCCGGTGACAAGGCCTTGTACAGGCTCTCGCGCCCGAGCCCGGCCTCACGTGCCAGAGCGCTCATGCCTTTGGCGCGCGCGATGTTGCCAAGCGCAGCGGCGATAACGCGCGGATCACCATCCTCCATGGCCGCTTCCAAATAAGCGGCGATATCCCCTGGCGTCTTGAGCAACGCCGCGCTGTCGTAGCGAGTGGTCTGGACTTTCTTGCGTGCCATGAAACTTTCCCAGAGGTCGCGAGCCATGGCTATGGCTCGCTCGATATCCCGGCTCTGTGTTCGCTTGTTGCCACCAATCAACAGCATTACCAATTCGCGGCCTTGCTGCTTGAAGGTACACCCGATAGCCCGGACCGTAGTCGACGCGCAGCTCACTCACGCCGCTCCCTACAGGCTTCACATCGCCGGCAAGACCAAGAGCCAGGCGGTCCAAACGCACGTGAATACGCGCACGCGCGTTCCGGTCCTTCAAACTTGCGAGCCACGCGGCAAAGACCAGCGTTTGGCGTATCTCAACCACACGACCATGTATCCTATGGAATACTACTGGTCAAGACGCTCGCCCAACCGAGCGCGAAGTGTCACTCCGCCGCTTGGCGTACCGGATCGGTCTCCGGCGGATTGTTGGAAGGCTTCCAGCGCAGGATCGGCTTGCGCGCGGCGAGGGTCTCGTCGAGGCGGCGGCGCGGCGCGTAGAGAGGCGCCGCCTTGAAGGCTTCGGCCGCGGTGCCGGTCTTGGCCCGTGCGGTGAGCGAACGCAGCGCGCCGATGAACTGGTCGAGATCCTCCTTGGCCACGCTCTCGGTCGGCTCGATCAGCATCGCGCCATGCACCACCAGCGGAAAGTACATCGTCATCGGGTGGTAGCCCTCGTCGATCATCGCCTTGGCGAAATCGAGCGTGCTGACGCCGGTGTCCTTCAGGAAGCTGTCGTCGAACAGCGCCTCGTGCATGCACGGGCCCTCGAAGGCCGGGCTCATCGTGTCTTTTAGCGCCGCCATCACATAGTTGGCGCTCAGCACCGCGTCTTCGGCCACCTGTTTCAGCCCGTCGGCGCCGTGGCTCATGATGTAGGCCAGCGCACGGGTGAACATGCCCATCTGGCCGTGGAAGGCTTTCAGCCGGCCGAGCGGCGCGCCCTCGACCCCCAGAGACTTGAGGGCGCCGTCATCCTCGGCGACACGCCACTCGGCACCGTCCTTCACGATCCACGGATAGGGGGCGTAAGGCGCCAGCGCCGCCGACAACACCACCGGCCCTGCCCCCGGTCCGCCGCCGCCATGCGGCGTCGAGAAAGTCTTGTGCAGGTTGATGTGCATGCAATCGACGCCGAGATCGCCCGGCCGCACGCGGCCGACGATGGCGTTGAAGTTGGCGCCGTCGCAGTAGAAGAACGCGCCCGCCGCGTGCACGGCCTTGGAAATTTCGACGATCTCCGATTCGAACAGGCCGCAAGTATTGGGGTTGGTCAGCATGATCGCCGCGACATCGGGACCGAGTGCGGCCTTGAGCGCCGCAAGATCGACGCGGCCGCGATCGTTGGCCGGGATCGGTTTTACGGTGAAGCCGAGCGCCGCCGCCGTCGCGGGATTGGTGCCGTGCGCCGACTCGGGCGCCAACACCACCTTGCGCTGGGCGCGTTCGCCGCGTGCCTCGAGGGCGGCGGAGATCGCCATCATGCCGCACATCTCGCCGTGCGCGCCGGCGGCCGGCGACATCGCCACGGCCGGCATGCCGGTCAGCGTTTTTAGCCAATGCGCCAAACGATCGATCAGTTCGAGCGCACCCTGCACGGTCGATACAGGCTGCAGAGGATGGAGATCGCCGATGCCGGGCAGGCGCGCGACCTTCTCGTTGATCCGGGGATTGTGCTTCATGGTGCACGAGCCCAGCGGATAGACGCCCATGTCGATGGCGTAGTTCTTTTGGCTGAGCCGCGTGTAGTGCTGCACCACCTGCGGCTCGGAAAGTCCCGGCAGGCCGACCTCGCCGCTGCGGCGCAGGCCGTTCAGGCGATCCTTCACCTTTGGTGGCTCGGGCAGGTCGACGCCGCAGCGTCCGGCCTGGCCCATCTCGAAGATCAGCGGTTCCTCGATCTGCAGGGCGCGATTGCCGGTGAAAGTGCCGTGGGTGTTGGCGGACCCGGCGGAAACGCCACCGGCCCTTCCCTGTGAACGGTCGAGCGACTGGACCATCACAGCACCTCCTTCAGTGCGGCAACCAGCGGGCCCATGCCCTCCTCGGTCGCCGTCTCGGTCGCCGCCAACAGCAGCAGGTTCTCGACCGAGGGATCGTTCGGGATCAGGCGCGACACCGGCAGGCCGCCCAGGATGCGCTTGGCGGCCAGCGCCTCGACGACCGGCGCGGCGGGCTTGGGCAGGCGCACCGTGAACTCGTTGAAGAAACTGTCGTTCAACACCTTCACACCGGGGATGCCGGCTACGCGGTCGGCAAGCTCCGACGCCTTGGCGTGGTTGATCTCGGCCAGGCCCCTGAAACCCGCTTCGCCCAGCAGCGTCAGATGCACCGTGAAGGCGAGCGCGCAGAGGCCGGCATTGGTGCAGATGTTCGACGTCGCCTTCTCGCGGCGGATATGCTGCTCGCGCGTGGAAAGCGTCAGCACAAAGCCGCGCTTGCCGTCGGCGTCGACGGTCTCGCCGACGAGGCGACCCGGCATCTGACGCATGTATTTTTCGCGCGTGGCGAACAGGCCGACATAGGGGCCGCCAAAGCCCAGGCCATTGCCGATCGACTGGCCCTCGCAGACCACGATGTCGGCACCCATCTCGCCCGGCGGCGCGATCAGGCCCAGCGATACGACCTCGGTCACCACCACGATCAGGAGCGCACCGGCGGCATGGCAGGCGGCGGCAAGCTTGGCGAAGTCGCGGACGTGGCCGAAGAAGCTCGGGTTCTGCACCACAACGCAGGAGGTCTCCTTGTCGACCGCGGCGATGAGGTCTTCCAGGCCCTCGATGTCGGGTTTGCCGATGACGGCGCTAAAACCTTCCCACCTGGCGGCGGTCTCGATGATGCGGCGGTATTGCGGATGCAGCCCGCCCGAGACCAGCGCCTTGTGCCGGCGCGTCACGCGATTGGCCATCAGCACGGCTTCGGAGGTGCCGGTCGAGCCGTCGTACATCGAGGCGTTGGCCACCTCCATGCCCGTCAGCAGCGTGATCTGGGTCTGGAATTCGAAGAGGTACTGCAGCGTGCCCTGGGTGATCTCCGGCTGGTAGGGTGTGTAGGATGTCAAGAACTCGCCGCGCTGGATCATGTAGTCGACGGTCGCGGGCACGTGATGGCGGTAGGCGCCGGCACCGATGAAGAACGGCACCGAGGCCGGCGACAGGTTCTTCGCCGCATAGGCCTGGAAGGCGCGCTCAACTTCCAGCTCGCCCTGATGGTCGGGCAGGCCGCCGATCTTGGCGCCTAGCACGGCCGAGGCCGGCACATCGCGGAACAGTTCATCGACCGATTTGGCGCCGATTACGCTCAGCATCTCGCGGCGGTCGGCATCGGTGAGGGGGAGATAGCGCATCAAACGCTCCTAGTGGATTTGAACCCGTTGTCATCCCGAGCGAAGCGAGGGATCTTTAGTTTTCACCTCAACAAAGATCCCTCGCTTCGCTCGGGATGACAAAGTTGCTCGGGTGACTAACCGAGGCTCTTCACGAAGGCTTCGTAGGCGGCCTCGTCCATCAGGCCGGCGAGTTCGCCCTTGTCGGACATCTTGATCCTGAAGAACCAGCCCTTGCCCATCGGCTCTGAATTGACGTCGCCCGGCGTGTCGGCCAGCGCTGCGTTGCTCTCGACCACTTCGCCCGAAACAGGCGCGTAGATATCGGAGGCGGCTTTTACCGACTCGACCACAGCGATGGCCTCGCCCTTGGCGACCTTGCGGCCTGATGCGGGCACATCGACGAAGACCACGTCGCCCAGCTGCTCCTGGGCATACTGGGTGATGCCGATCGTGCCGGTGTCGCCCTCGACCCGGATCCACTCGTGTTCTTCGCTATATCTGACGTCGGCCATTAAAGACTCCTATCCGCGGTAGTAGGCATGTTTGACGAAGGGCATCGGCACGATCTCGGCCGGCACAGGCTTGCCGCGCACGATGAGCTCGACCTTGGTGCCGTTTGCCGACTGGCTGCGCTCGACGTAGCCCATGGCGATGGCACGGCCGAGTGTCGGCGCGAAACCGCCCGACGTGACGGTGCCTAAAACCTTGCCGGCAATTGCGATCTCCGCGCCCTCGCGCGCGATCGCCTTGCCCTCGGGCAGGAGACCGACGCGCTTGCGCGGCGAGCCCTCGGCGATCTGCTTCTGCACGACCGCGGCGCCGGGAAAGCCACCCTGGGCGCGGCGCTCCTTGCCGATGCTCCACAGCAGAACCGCCTCGACCGGCGTCGTGGTGGTGTCGATGTCGTGGCCGTAGAGGCAGAGGCCCGCCTCGAGCCGGAGCGAATCGCGGGCGCCGAGGCCGATCGGCTTCACTTCGGGATGGCCGAGCAGCTTCCGCGCAATCGGGTCGGCCGCATCGGCCGGCGTGGAAATCTCGTAGCCGTCGCAGCCGGTGTAGCCCGAGCGCGTGACGTAGCAGCGGGCACCCTCGATCATGACGAAGGCACCGGTCATGAACTTCATCGCCGCAACCTGCGGCGCGAACCGCGACAGCACTGTGACGGCCTGCGGGCCCTGAAGTGCCAGGAGCCCACGGGAAAACATCGGCTCGATCTCGCAGGCGGACGAAAGGCCTGTCTGGATGTGCGCCAGATCGGCGTCCTTGCAGGCGGCGTTGACGACCAGCTGCAGGTGATCGCCGGTGCTGGTCACCATCAGATCGTCGAGGATGCCGCCTGAATCGTTGGTGAACTGCGTATAACGCTGCTGGCCCGGCTGCAGTCCCGCGATGTCGCCGGGCACCAGCGTCTCCAGCGCCTTGGCGGCGTTGTGGCCCGCCTTGGCCGTGAGCCGCACCTGGCCCATGTGCGAGACATCGAACAGGCCGCAGGCGTTCCGCGTCTGTGCATGCTCGACCAGGATCCCGGTCGGGTACTGCACCGGCATTTCGTAGCCGGCGAAGGGCACGAGGCGCGCGCCGAGTTCTTTATGCAGCGCATACAAAGGCGTGCGCTTGAGAGGGCTGGCAGGAACTTCGGTCAAAAAGGTCTCCACAGAGTCGCGTATACCCGACGCAAGGACTGCGCCGTTCGCGACCCCCTCTGTCCGGAGACCTGAAAGATTCGCCGGGGATACCCCTCATCAAGAATGGGGCCGGCTTACTTCGTCGGTGGGCGTGCGCCAGATGAGGCGCCCGCCACTTTCCAGAGACCCATCCTCCTGCGGTCCGTTTGCCTGAGAGTTTCCGGGGCCGGTTGCTCCTTCGGCGCCGCCAAAAGAAAGGCGGGCTCTCCCACAGGGATCGTCTGGGTGATCAGACCATAGGCGGTGCTCTTTCGGCCGTCACGCGCAAAGGCCGCGACATGGGACATTTTCCTGACGCTAAGGCATGAGTCCCATGTCGCGGTGAGCGCATTCAAACCTTTGATGCGTCGCGAGATGAGCGCCTTCCCGGCCATCGTCGCATGTCCCGTAGAAGGGGACATTTTTGAATGGCCGCTTCCCCGCCGCGACAGGCTTCGACGGGATCGCGGCAAGGAGTTTCGGGCAAGTCATAAGGATAATCCTATCAGATAAGACGATTGTCGTCAATGGGGTTCTTCTTGAAAATAAGCGATTGCTCACTTATTTAATGAGCGATTGCTCACTTCATGGAAATTCACATGCTGATCCGTCGTGCCATTATCGAGTTCCTGAACGTGCAAAGCGAGGCCACGCCTGCCGCCATCATGCTCGACTGGGTAATCGACTGGCGCTGGTTCTGCGAGGGAGTCGAGGAAGCGACTTTAACAAGTGAGCGCTCCCTCATAGAGTGCCCGGCATGGGCAAAGCCGAAGACACCAAGGCACGGATAGAGCGCGCGGCGCTGGTGCTGTTCGTGGCGCGCAGCGTGGCGGAGACGACGACCCGGGAGATCGCGCTCGCGGCCTCGATCGCCGAGGGCACGATCTACCGCCATTTCCCCAGCAAGGAGCAGCTCGCCCTCGACCTGTTCCTGCGCCACCACCGGGCGCTGGCCGAGGCGCTGGACGAGGCGCAGCGCCCCCACCCGAGCCTGCGGGAAAAGATCGAGGCCATCGTGCGCTGCTATTGCGACTGGGCCGACCGCGACTGGACGCTGTTTGCCTACCATCTCCTCAACCAGCACGCCTTCCTGGCCAGGGTGCCGGACGACGCTCCCAACCCGGTGGCCGTCGTTCATAACGTGATCGACCGGGCGATGACGGCGGGCGAGATCCCCCGCCGCGACGTCGGCCTCGCGGCAGCCGCGGCGATCGGCGTGGTGCTGCAGCCCGCCACCTACAAGGTCTATGGCCGCTTCGAGGGCCCCCTCGCCGCTCATACCGGCTTCTTCGCCGACGCGGCCTGGGCGGTGCTGGCAGTGACGGAAAAATAAATCGCAACCTGGCTGTCGATCTGCCGCAAGCTGGTTCGACGACTTAAATGAGCGGGACAGTTCCGCGGGCGACGGCGCCCGCGGCTCGCCTCACGAGGAGTTCTCCCATGCGCTTCATGTCGTTCGTCACGTCCGCCCAGTCCGGCCCGCCCACGCCCGAACTCATGGAAGCGATGCACAAGCTCGCCGACCGGGAGTTCAAGGCCGGCCGCATGATCGACAGCGGCGGCTTGATGCCGCTCGCCATGGGCGCCCGGTAGGCCTGATGCCGTCGACCTCCGATTTGTTGTAGCATGCCAACCATGGTCACAGGGACCTCCAATAATCTCGACAGAGCGATCGCCCGGGTGGTGGAAACCATGCGACCGGAGGCGATTTATCTATTCGGCAGCCGCGCCCGCGGCGACGCCGCCGCCGACAGTGACTACGACCTCCTCGTCATCGTGGCGGACGATGCTCCTCTCAGTTCCCGTTCCCTCGATGCGACGACGCGTGTCGCCCGCGATCCGGGTGTGCCACTCGACATCGTTCCGTGTCGCCGCAGTGTCTTCGAACGCAAGCGGGACCGTATCGGTACGCTCAGTTACACTGCCGCACACGAAGGCCGGCTGGTCTATGGCCACTGAAGAGATTGTGGGCTGGCTTAACGTCGTCGACGACGATTTGAAGCAGGTTGTAAACAATCTTCATGGCCCGATGCCCTCGCTAAGCGGTGCCGCCTACCATTGCCAGCAGGCCGCCGAGAAGCTGGTCAAAGCGATTCTTGTGAAAGCCAGCATTGCCTTCCCTAAAACCCACGACATCGCCGCTCTCGTCGGGTTGCTACCCGATGGTCATCGTCTGAAGAAAGCGTTGAGAGGCTTGGAAAAGCTTACGCCCTACGGCGTTGCCTATCGATATCCAGCAGAAGACGAGTGGGAAGTACCGACGGCTGCGGCGATCGAAGGCTGGAAGGCAGAAATCGAGACAATCAGGTCGACCCTGTAGAGGGGCCTGACTGGCGGCACGATCGTCACGCCCCGACGTAGACGAACGCCTCCAGCCCCGACTTCAGCCGGATGGCGATGCGCTTGTAGTCCGACACCTCGTAGGTGTCGGCGGCGGCGAGTTCGGCCGGGGTGATCCGGAAGACGACGCCCGGCACTTCGTCGGCCGTATTGCCGCTGGGACGCGCCATGAAATGATGGGTCTTGCCGCTGGTCTTCACGACCTCGGCGTCCTTGATCTCGAATAGCGACGTGGCGTAGCCCGGCAGGGCGTCGGCGCGGCCCTCCAGCAAGCGACCGAAGGTGGCGAGCTGCACTTCCTCCTGCTGCAGGGTGCCGTAGGAGAAGAGCCAGACACTCGCTTCCTCGGCCAAGTCCGTCAGCCCTCTTTCGCCAGCGCCGTGAAGGCCTGGGCGAAGGCCTCGCGCGAGCCGCCGAGGCCGGTCTCGTTGAAGATGTCGGCGGTGAGCGACTGCACCGAGGCCTCGTCGATGCGCACGCCGTTGTTGGTGAGGAACTGGCGCGCCGCCGCCACGGCCTCGTCCATCGCACCGCCGGCCTTGTAGAGGCGGTAGTAGTCGGGATGGCCGCCGCGGCCCAGCGCCTCGGCGAGCACGTCGGTGAAGTTGACGACCCGCAAGGGATAGATGGCTTCGGCGCCAGCCAGCGCCCGGTGGCAGGAATGGTACATGGTGACGATGGTGTCGGCGCCGGCGGCAACCGCGCCTTCGGCCAGCGCGCGATGGATCGCCTGCTCGCGGTCCTTGAACTTCGCCGCCTGGCCACCGCAGGCATAGGAGAAGCCGGAATCCTGCACCAACTCGACCAGTTCGAGGTTGGGCACGGCACTCAGGAGTCTGCGGATGCTGTCGACCGTGGCGCCGATGCCGAGATGCTCGTGGATCACCACGCGGCGCTTGGGCTGGTCGATAAAGCGCGCCTTCAGTGCGTCGAGGTTGGCGGCGAGGAATTCGCTGATGTGGCCGAGATCGAAGAACGGCTCCTCGACGTCTTTCTCCAGTTCGTCGAAATTCTTGGTGCAGGTCGGGCACCAGGTCAGCACCTTGGACGCGCCGGACTGGCCGAAACGCTGGAAGGTGCGATGGCCCATGCGTTCATACGTCGGCAGGTCGGCCTCTTGAAATTGGTAGACGCCGCAGCAATGGGCGGTGCCGCCGACGACATCGAAGTCGAGCTGCATCGCGTCCAGGATATCCATGACGTTGAGCACGATGTGCGGCGTGCGCAGCACGTTGCAGCCGGTATAGAACAGGATCTCGGCGGTCCGTCGCTCGGCCGGCTCCAGGATCTTCTTCAGGGTTTCCGACGGAAGCTGCATGCTGGCCAGCAGCCGCACCGCCTGCGCCATGTGACGGAAGCGTCCGGCGGCATTGGCGGCGCCGACTTCGCGCGGCCGCGTGGCGTTCAGCGCCTTCATCTTGGCGATGGTCACCCACTGGCGGACGTTGATGCCCTCGGGGCAGGCATCGGTGCAGCGGGCGCTGCCGTCGCAGGCGTTCAGCCACTTCTGCAGGCCATCCGCCGCCGGGCCGCCGTCCTCAGTCAGAGCCATGAGTTCGCCGACGCGCGCCTTTGCCTCGCCGGCATCGAGGCCGATCTCGCGCGCCGTCGGGCAGACCTCGAAGCACTTGCCGCAGCCTGTGCAGCGGTCGGCGGCCTCGGCCGCCAGCGCCTCCAGCCTGTCGGCATAGGCGCTCACCGGCTGCCCGCCCGGCGGTTGTAGTTGAGTTCCTCCGGGCTGGGCTTCAGGCCCACGGCAATACGGTAGCCCGTCAGGTCGTTGAGTTCGTTGAACGGCAGGCTCAACGACAGCTCCTCGCGCGACTCGCCGCGCGGGCTGGCGGCCGACAGCTTGAAGTCGGCGGTGAAATCCTGGCCCTGTCGCACCGCGCCGCTGCCGTCGATCACGCGCACGAAGTACGGAACGCGCGTCTCACCCGCGGTGACGGAAGGCCCGGCCGAGACGGAGACGATCATCACCACGGTGACGTCGATCGCCTTGCTGCCGAGCTTGCAGGCCGAACCCGCGTTGACGAGCACCGCCTCGTAGGCGATGTCGCGCGGGTCACGCCCCGCCCCGTCCCTGAAGTGGGTGATCCGGCTGGCATCCTGCACCGTGAGCGGCGGCGGACAGACGAACGACGGCGGCGCCGGGCCGCCACCGCAGCTTCCGAGGGCGAGGGCAAGGGCCAGCGCTGCCGGCCCGCGAACGGCGAACTTTGCGAGGCTCATGGCAGGGTCTTGTGGGTGCCGTCGCACAGGGGCTTCTTGGCCGAATGCTTGCAGGCGCACATCCAGTGATCGCCCGACTTTTCCGCCGTGTACTTCATCGGCGAGAAGCTGCCGCCCTTGTGGGTGCCGTCGCAGAATGGCTGGTTCTTGCTCATTCCGCAGGCGCACCACCAATAGTCCTTGCCCGCTTCGAGCGCCACTTTCGCCGGCACCCTGGCCGCGACAACCGGCTCGGTCATGTTGCTTTCCCCGCTGCGGCGGCTTTGTTACGGTGCCGCGCCAATCCGTCGTCATCGATTTCTTGAGGGCGGACTCTAGGCAATGGTCCGCAGACCTGCAAGCGAGCGGGTCGGCATCCCGAAGAACGAATTTTCATGGCCGCGTTGAAAAAGCCGCTCACGATCCTGCTCGCCAGCCCGCGCGGCTTCTGCGCCGGCGTCGATCGCGCCATCCAGATCGTGGAACGCGCGATCGAGCGCTATGGCCGGCCGGTCTATGTCCGCCACGAGATCGTGCACAATCGCTATGTGGTCGAGAATCTCGAGGCCAAGGGCGCGGTTTTCGTCGACGAACTCGACGAGGTGCCCGATGACCGCCCGGTGGTGTTCTCGGCGCACGGCGTGCCCAAGGCGGTCCCGGCCGAGGCCGGGCGGCGCAACCTGCTTTATGTCGATGCCACCTGCCCCCTGGTTTCCAAGGTCCACCGCGAGGCCGAGCGCCATCACGAGTCTGGGCGCCGCGTCGTGCTGATCGGCCATGCCGGCCATCCGGAAGTGATCGGCACCATGGGCCAGCTTCCGCCCGGTGCGGTGCTGCTGGTCGAAAACGTCGCCCAGGCCGACACGCTCGACGTGTCCGACCCGCTTAACCTCGCCTATGCGACCCAGACTACGCTGTCGGTCGACGACACGACCGAGATCGTGGCCGCCCTTCGTCGCCGGTTTCCGGCCATCCAGGGGCCGAAGATGGAGGACATCTGCTACGCCACCACCAACCGCCAGGCGGCCGTGAAGGCGATCGCCAGGCGCTGCGATGCGCTGGTGGTGATCGGCGCGCCCAACTCCTCGAACTCCATGCGGCTGGTCGAGGTCGCGGCCAACTACGGCTGCGCCCGGTCCCGCCTCGTGCAGCGCGCCGCCGACATGGACTGGGAGTGGCTGGGTGACGCGCAGCGGCTCGGCATCACGGCCGGCGCCTCGGCGCCCGAACTTCTGGTCGACGAGCTGATCGAGGCCTGCCGCGCGCGCTACGACGTCACCGTCGAGGAAGTGCGCACCACCGAGGAAAACGTCGTCTTCAAGCTGCCGCGACTGCTGGTGGCATGACGTGTGGTGGCATGATGTGTCGGTGAGCTGAGATGGCGGTCTATACAGAAGTCGGCGAAGCCGAGCTCGACGCATTCCTGGCCGACTACGACATCGGCGAAGCCGAGGCGCTGAAAGGCGTGGCCGAGGGCGTCGAGAATTCCAACTACCTGCTGACCACGACCAAGGGGCAATATTTCCTCACGCTCTATGAAAAGCGCGTGGACCCCAGGGACCTGCCCTTCTTCCTCGGCCTGCTGGACCATCTGGCGGCGCGCGGCATCAATTGTCCCAAGCCGATCCACGGCCGCGACGGCAACGCGATCCGCGCGCTGGCCGGCAAGCCGGCGGCGGTCACGACCTTCCTGCATGGCCTGTGGCCGCGCCGGATCGGCGTCCAGCATTGCGGTCCGATCGGCCGCGCCCTGGCCGAGCTGCATCTCGCCGGCCGCGACTTCGCCATCAAACGGCCGAACGCGCTCTCTGTCGCCGGCTGGCGGCCGCTGTTCGACGGCAGCCGTGCCCACGCCGACGAGGTGGCGCCGGGCCTGGCGCGCGAGCTCGGCACCGAACTCGATTTCTTCGAGGCCAACTGGCCGCGCGACCTGCCGGCGGGCGTCATCCACGCCGATCTCTTCCCCGACAACGTGTTCTTCCTGCACGAAAAGCTGTCGGGCCTGATCGACTTCTATTTTGCCTGCAACGATTCGCTGGCCTACGACATCGCCATCTGCCTGAACGCCTGGTGCTTCGAGCCCGACCGGTCGTTCAACGCCACCAAGGCGCGGGCGCTGATCCAGGCCTACGACGGCGTCCGGCCGTTGAACGATGCCGAGCGCACCGCCCTGCCGCTGCTGGCGCGCGGGGCGGCGCTGCGCTTTCTGCTGACGCGGCTCTACGACTGGCTGCACACGCCGGCGACCGCGCTGGTGAAGCGCAAGGACCCGCTCGAATATCTCGCCTATCTGCGCTTTCACCGGCGCGCGGCATCGCTGGCGGACTACGGCCTGTGAGAGAGGAACTGTGAGTCATCCGCCCGAAGTCGAGATCTTCACCGACGGTGCCTGCAGCGGAAACCCCGGGCCGGGCGGCTGGGGCACCATCCTGCGGATGGGAGAGAAGGAACGGGAGCTTTCGGGCGGCGAAGCGGCCACCACCAACAACCGCATGGAACTGATGGCGGCGATCGCCGGCCTCGAGGCGCTGCAGCGGCCTTGCCGCGTGCGGCTGACCACCGACAGCAAATACGTCCTCGACGGCGCCACCAAGTGGATCAAGGGCTGGAAGAGGAACGGCTGGAAGACCGCCGACAAGAAGCCGGTGAAGAACGTCGACCTGTGGCAGCGCCTCGACACCGCGCATGCCCTGCACAAGGTCGACTGGCGCTGGGTCAAGGGCCACAGCGGTCACGCCGAGAACGAGCGCGTCGACGAACTCGCGCGCCGGGCCATCGACCAGCTGAAGGCTTAGGCGGCTTCGCGGCGCCGGCTGACCCGATAGGCGCAGCGGCGGGCGCCGGCCAGGATATGGTCGACGCGTTCGACGGTGACGTCGTTGCCCAGCACCGCGCGAAAAATCGCCAACTCCGAACGGCACAGGCCCTGGCAAGCCGCTGCGGCGGCACAGATCGGACAGTGGTTCTCGATGAGCAGGAAGGCGCCGGGCTTTTCCTCCGTGACGCTCGCCATGTATCCCTCGCGGGTTCGCAGGTCGGCGAGGGCGGCGAGCTTTCCCCGCAGGGAACGTCGTCGAGCGACATGTTCGCCGTAGTCGGCAAGGCTGGTGCGTTCGCGGTGGCGCACCAGCCTCTCCAAGCCGCGCGATCCAAAGACGGCCTGGGTGGCTTTCAGCAAGTCGACCGTGAGGTCGGCATGGCGGTCAGGGAAGCGAGCGTGACCCTGATTGCTCAATCGCCAGTACTTCTTCGGCCGCCCCCGCCCTTCGCGCCGATCCTCGCTCTCGACCAGGCGGGCGCTCTCGAGACCGACGAGGTGCTGGCGCGCGCCCGACGACGTCATGCCGAGGCGTGTGCCGACATCGGCCGCGGTCTGCAGCCCGCGCATCTTGAGGTGAAACAGGATGCGGTCCTGGTTGCGATCCGGGGTCCTGGCTTGACGCATGTCGGGGGAAATGTTCTTTTTTAAGAAAGTAAACACTTTCTAAAATAAACGCGGCACCGGCCACACGCAACCGCGGATGGCCGTTCTCCCGGAGGAAGAAACGGGGATGCGGCAGAGTTCGGTCCAGGACGGATGGCGGGCGCTTCTCCGGCGGGAATGGATGCCGGCTCTGGCCGTTCTTCTGGGCGGCGTGCTGCTGCATTCAATGAACGTGCTGATGCTGGCCACGGTACTGCCGACAGTCGTCGGTGAGCTTGGCGGTGCGGCGATGATGAGCTGGCCGACGACCGCGTTCCTCGCCTCCTCGATCGTGGCGGCAACCTGTACCGGACTGCTGACGGCCGCCGCCGGCGCCCGGGCGACCTTCTGCGCCGGCGCGATCATATTCGGAATCGGGGCGTTGCTCTGCGCGCTGGCGCCAGCGATGGGCTGGGTCATCGCCGGCCGGTTCGTCCAGGGCTTCGGCGGCGGATTGCTGTCGGCCGTGGCCTATGTGCTTGTGCGCGGCACCTTTCCCGAAGCGACGTGGGCGCGGGCGATTGCGCTGCTGTCGGGCAGTTGGAGCGTGTCGATCCTCCTGGGGCCGCTCGTCGGCGGTCTGTTCGTGCGTTATGGCGACTGGCGCAGCGGCTTCGTGGCAATCGCCGCCATCGCCGGCGTGTTGGCATTGGGCGCCTTCCGCGCCCTGCCGGCGGTGGCACATCAGCGCTCGGCGATGCCGCGTGTGCCGGCAGGCCGCGTCGCCCTCATCTGTGCCGCGATTGCCGGCACCTCCTCGGCGGCGATTGTCGCCTCGCCGGCCGCCAAGGCGGCGTTACTTGCCGCGGCGGTCGGCTCGCTGGCGGTGATGCTGCGGCTCGATCGTCGAGCCACGGCGCCGCTGCTGCCGAGCGACGCTTTCTCGCTTCGCACGCCGACCGGCGTCGGGCTGTGGCTCGTACTGCTGGTGTGCGTGACCTACAGCCCGCTGCAGATCTATGTGCCGGTCTTCCTGCAGAGCCTGCACGGGCTGGATCCTCTTTCTGCGGGCTATGCCGTGGCCGGCGCTTCCCTCGGCTGGACCACCGCGGCCCTCGTCGTCGCCGGCGCGACGGGCGCCTGGCCCGACCGGCTGATGCTGATCGGTCCGGCAACCATGGGGATCGGCCTGCTGGCCGTCGCCGTGCTGACGCCGTGGCATCCGCTTCCTCTGTTCCCCGCGATCGTGCTGGTGGGCGTGGGCATCGGCCTGTGTTGGGCCTTCATCGCGCAACGCGTCATGAGCAGCGCACGACCGGGCGACGAAGCGGTTGCGGCGTCATCGGTTGCGACCGTGCAGCAGATGGGGTTCGCGTTGGGAGCGGCGCTCGCCGGACTGGCGGCCAACGTCAGCGGATTCTCGGCCGACGTCGGAAGTGCGGGCGTTGCCGCCGCTGCTTTCTGGGTGCCGACCAGCTTTGTGGTATTCGCCGCCGCTGCCTGCCTGGCAAGCCTGCGCCTGCACCGCTTGCAGCCGGCGAAGAGCTAACCCCGCTTGGGCTGCGTCGGGACAGGCTTCTTTTCGGCGGGCTTTTCGTAGACGAGGTCGAAGGCCTCGCGCGTGCCGTCGCAGGGATTGTCGCCCTCGGCAAGGCGCCACACCTGCGACTTGCCGGAGCGGCGGAAGGTGAGCGTGCCCGCCACCTTGCAGGGCGTGCCCTTTTCGACCTTGGCGACGCGGAAGGCGACCTCGCCGCGGATCTGGATGACGCCGGCCGAGATGCGCTCGACCACGCCGTCGATCGAGGCCCAGTCGCCCTCGGTGCCGGGCGCCACGCTGTCGATGCGGCCCTTGATCGTCCACACGTTGCCCTGGCGGGTGACGGCCACGTCACCCGACTTGGCGCCCTTGATCTTGGAGTAGCGGCCCCAGACGATCTTGCGTGCGTCGATGAAGAGCTGCGCCTCGACGTCGGACGCGATGTCGGTCTTGTCGACCTTGGCCTGGCCGGCCGGCAAGGGCGACGTAAGCCCCGTGGTCGGTGCACCCTGCTGCACGGTCGGCGCCGCCTGCGGCGGCGGTGCGGGATACATCGGCGTGGCCTGCGGCTGCGGCGGCGTTTGCTGCTGGGCAGCGACAGCGCCAGGTAGCGCGAAGATGAGCACGATCGTCGAGACAATTCGATTCATTGCAGTGGCTCTTACCCCAGTCATTGCAAGCATACTACCGCTTCCCGCCGCTTTTGGGCGGGGCGTTCGGAGCCGCCGGCGGGGCCGCCCCGGCCGGAGGCGCTCCAGCCGCCGGCTGCTGGCCGGCCAGCCCCGCCTCGGCCCGCCGCGCCGCATCGGAGCCGGGCGGGACGATGCGCAGGACCTGGTTGAAGTCGCCGTTGGCCTGGGCCCGGTCGCCGCGCGCCAGATTGATGAAGCCGCGCTCCAGCAAGGCCTCGGTATGGTCGGGGGCAATGCGCAGCGCGCGGACGACGTCCACCATGGCCTGGGCCGGATTGCGCGCGTTGCGCCAGGCAGCCGCCCGCAGCACGAGAAGCTCGACATCGTCCGGCCGCAGGCGAAGTGCCTGGTCGAAATCGGAAATCGCCCGCGGCCAAAGCGACATGGCGGCGTAGCTGAGCGCGCGATCGATCCACAGGTCGGCGTCGTTGGACTTGAGGTCGAGCGCGCGGCTCTGCGCCTCGGCCGCCTTCTCGGCCTGCCCTGCCTCGATCCAGGCCTGGCCGGCCTGGGCCCATAGCTCGGCCCGCAGGCCGGGACGATCCTGGCCCATGTCGCGGGCGATCAGCTCGAACTGCGCGCCCGCCTGGAGATATTTGCCGGCCTGGAACATGGCGACGGCCACGCAATGACGCGCGCCCAGGCCGCCACCCTCGGTATTCCACTTCTCGGCCATCGGCAGAGCCCGGAGCGGCTCGCGACGCGCCAGCTTCATGCACTCGGTGTAGCGCTGCAGATGATCGGGTGTGCTTTCGAACGGGCTGAGGTTCTGGCCTGATGCAGGCGAGGCCAGGACAAAGCCCAGAAGTGCGACGGGGATCAGGCGGCGAAACAACATCTTTGAAAAGAACCCTGCCGGAGCGATCCTGACAAGATGACTAAAAGCCTTTTCATTTTCGGCCTGGGCTACAGCGGCCTTGAAATCGCCCAGCTCGCCAAGGCCCAGGGCTGGGTCGTGGCCGGCACCTGCCGCAGCGCCGAGAAAGCCGCACGCCTCGGCGCCGCCGGCATCGAGACGCATGTGTTCGACGGCACCGCCCCGCTGCCCGCCGCGGCGTTTGGCAATACCTCGCATGTCGTCTGCACCATTGCGCCGGGCCGCGCGGGCGATCCCGCGCTCCGCCTCTGCGCCCCCTTGCTGAAGCAGGCGCGATGGCTGGGCTATCTCTCGACCACCGGCGTCTACGGCGATCACGGTGGCGACTGGGTCGACGAGGACACGCCGCCTAACCCCGGCCAGCTGCGCAGCGTCGAACGCCTGGCCGCCGAGCGCGGCTGGCAGGCGATGGCGCTCGAGGCCGGCGCCAGGCTCGACATCTTCCGGCTGCCCGGCATCTACGGCCCGGGCCGCAGCACGCTCGACCAGGTGAAGGCGGGCACGGCACGGCGCATCGACAAGCCCGGCCAGTTCTTCTCGCGCGCCCATGTCGCCGACATCGCCGCCACCGTCGTCGCGGCAATGACCGCGCCGCACCCCGGCGGCATCTACAACGTGGCCGACGACCTGCCGGTCTCGACCGGCGAAGTGGTGGCCTTCGCCTGCGAGCTGCTGGGCCTGCCAGTGCCGCCGTCGATCCCGTGGGAAGTGGCGGTGCCTACCATGAGCGACATGGCGCGCTCGTTCTATTCCGAGAGCCGGCGCGTGCGGAACGAGCGTATCAAGCGCGAGCTGGGCGTGGTGCTGCGCTACCCGACCTACCGCGAGGGTCTGCGCGCGATCGCGGCGGAACGTTAGATCATCGTCTTCGCCGGGAACTCCTCGACGGTCGCGATCAGGCGGGCGATGTCGGCGGGCGTGCTGAGGCGATGGTCGCCGCCCTTGATCAGAGTGGTGATCACCTCGGGCGCCTCGAGATGCTGCCCGATCTGCAGCGAATACTCCCACGGCACGTCGGGATCGCTCTGGCCGTGCAGCAGGCGCACCGGACAGGGCAGCACCAGCTTCTTGTCGAGCAGCAGATGATTACGCCCCTCCTCGATCAGCTTCCAGGTGAAGACCGAGGGCTCGGGTGAATATTGCGATGGCCGTTCCAGCCGTCCGTCGCGTTCGAGGGCCATGCGATCCTCGGCCGAGAGGCCTTTCAGCAGCATGCGTTCGGTGAAGTCGGGTGCGGCGGCGATCAGCACCAGTCCCGCCAGCCGCTGCGGTCGCGCCCGCGCCACCAGGAGCGACAGCCAGCCGCCCATGCTCGATCCCACCAGGACAAGCGGCCCGGTCGTGAGGTGGTCGAGGACAGCGAGCGAGTCGTCGAGCCAGCGGCCGATCGTGCCGTCCTCGAAGCGGCCCGACGATTGGCCATGGCCGAGATAGTCGAAGCGCAGGAAGGCGCGGCCCGTACGCTGCGCCCACTCTTCCAGCGCCATCGCCTTGGTGCCGGTCATGTCGGAGCGGAAGCCGCCGAGGAAGACCACGGTCGGCGCGACGCCCGCGGTTTTCGCATAGGCAACGCTGTTGCCGTCGGGGCGCTGAAGCCGCTCGACTCTACCCACGTTGCCCCTCCCGTGTTACCTGCTCACTCTCCTCAACACTCTTACGAAAAATAAAACGCCGTGTCCGCGCCCACGCTTCTTCAGATCGTGCCCTCCCTCGCCGGCGGCGGCCTCGCCCGCGCCACGCTCGACGCGGCGCAGGCCGTGATCGCATCGGGCGGCTCGGCGCTCGTCGCCTCGCCAGGCGGCGCCATGGTGCCCGACCTGCTGCGGCTGCGCGCTACGCACATCGAGCTGCCGGTCGGCGGCAATCGGCTGTGGGGACGGCTCGCGCTGCCGGCCAAGCTCGCAAGCTCGCTGCGTGACGCCCGGGTCGATGTCGTGCAGGCGCGCTCGCCGGCCACCGCCTGGATCGCCCGCGCGCTTGCCCGGCGGCTCGATGTCAAATGGATCGCCACGCTGCACCGGCCGTTCGTCGCCGGCGACCTGATGGGCCGCTTCCTCGAGCGCCGCCAGATGCGCGCCGATGCGGTGATCGCGGTGTCCGACCATGTCGCGCGCGATGCCGCGCAGCGCTTTCCTGCACTCGCCGACCGCCTGGAAACCATTTCGCCCGGCATCAACTTCGACCGCTTCGATCCGGCGATCGTGCGCGCCGACCGGCTGATCCGCCTCGCCGGCGAGCTGCGCGTGCCCGACGGCAAGCATCTCGTGCTCTGCCCCGCGCGCTTCGGCGAGGACAACGGCCAGAAGATCCTGATCGAGGCGCTCCGGCTGTTGGGCCGCGACGACGTGTTCTGCCTGCTGCTGGGCTCGGCGGGCGCGCCGACGCCGTTCGAACGCGAACTCGAGCGCGCCATCGAGGCGGCCGAGCTGCACGGCCGGATGCAGATCGGCCCCTACGTCGACGACATGCCGGCGGCCTACATGCTGGCCGACGCGGTGGTGGCGACCGGTGGCGGTCGCCAGGGTTTCAGCCGCGCGCTGGTCGAGGCCCAGGCGATGGGCCGGCCGGTGGTGGCCGAGGACGGCGGTGGCGCTGCCGAAACGCTGCGTCCCGAGGTCACGGGCTGGCTGGCGCCGGCGGGCGATGCCGCGGCTCTGGCGGAGGCATTGCGCACCGCGTTGTCGCTCTCGACCGAGCGCCGCGCCGAGGTTGCCCGCGCCGCCCAGGAGCACGTGCGCAGCCACTACGCACTGGCCGAGGCCAACCGGCGATTGCTCGCGCTCTACGAGCGCCTGGCGGCAAGACCTGGAGCGTCGTGAGGCTGCCAATCGGCGGGCCCGACTTCCCTACGAAGGGGAATTTCAGGCTGGAATTGCGCCATGCGAGCTGCCGCCCAACTTGACTCGGGCAGGCCACGCAACTATCTCCGGCACCATGGACCGACTGTTCTCCAGCGCTCCGACGACACCCACCACCGACCGAACTTGATTCGGCCGGGCGCGCGCACTTGTGCCGCTTCCCGGCCGGCATCTGCCGACGCCCCGCGTCGGCAGATGGACTGCGTTCGGATTCTCTCCAATTGGTGGCTGTCATGATCAATATTTCCCTGCCGGACGGTTCGGTCCGGTCGTTCGACAAACCGGTGAGCGGCGCCGAGATCGCCGCCTCGATCGGACCCGGCCTCGCCAAGGCAGCACTCGCGCTGCGCATCGACGGCAAAATGGTCGACCTCGGCCATATCGTCGACCACGACGCCAAGATCGGCGTCGTGACGTCGAAGGACCCGCAGGCGCTGGAACTGCTGCGTCACGACGCGGCGCACGTGCTGGCCCAGGCCGTCCAGGAGCTCTACCCCGGCACGCAGATTACGTTCGGCCCCTCGACGGAGGACGGCTTCTATTACGATTTCGTGCGCGCCGAGCCCTTCTCGCCGGAAGACTTCGCCAAGATCGAGCAGCGGATGGCCGAGATCGTCGACCGCGACCTGCCGATCGAGCGTGAAGTATGGGACCGCGCGAAGATCAAGGACTACTTCGTCCAGCACGGCGAGAAGTTCAAAGCCGAATGGGCCGACGAGCTGCCCAAGGACGAGATCATCACGGTCTACAAGCAGGGCGACTGGCTCGACATGTGCCTGGGTCCGCACCTGCCGTCGACGGGCAAGCTCGGCAAGGCGTTCAAGCTCACGAAGGTGTCGGGCGCCTACTGGCGCGGCGACAAGAACAACGCGCAGCTCCAGCGCGTCTACGGCACGGTCTTCTTCTCGGACAAGGACCTAAAAGCCTACCTCATGCGCATCGAGGAGGCCGAGAAGCGCGACCATCGCCGAATCGGCCGCGAGATGGGCCTCTTCCACCAGCAGGAAGAAGCGGCCGGCATGGTGTTCTGGCACCCCAAGGGCTGGACGTTCTGGCGAACGCTCGAGGGCTACCTCAGGCGCAAGCTCGAGGCCGGCGGCTACGTCGAGGTGAAGACGCCGCAGCTCGTCGACCGCAAGTTGTGGGAAGAGTCGGGCCACTGGGAGAAGTTCCGCGAGAACATGTATCTCAGCGAGAACGAGAGCGGCCTGAAGGAATTCATGGCCGATCCGACGCAGCGCATCTTCGCGCTGAAGCCGATGAACTGCCCGTGCCATGTCGAGATCTTCAACGTCGGGCTCCGCAGCTATCGCGAGCTGCCGCTGCGCATGGCCGAGATGGGCTCGTGCCACCGCTTCGAGCCGTCGGGCGCGTTGCACGGCATCCTGCGCGTGCGCAACTTCACGCAGGACGACGCCCATATCTTCTGCAGCGAGGACCAGATCGAGAGCGAGACGATCCGTTTCTGCAAGCTGCTGGACGAGGTCTACAAGGATTTGGGCTTCGCCGACTATTTCGTGAAGTTCTCCGACCGGCCGCCGGTGCGCGCCGGCAGCGACGCGGTCTGGGACCAAGCCGAGGGTGCGCTCCTGTCGGCCTCGAAGGCGGCTGGCCTCGACGTCATCCTCAACCCCGGCGAAGGCGCGTTCTACGGTCCCAAGCTGGAATTCGTGCTGCGCGACGCCATCGGCCGCGACTGGCAGTGCGGCACGTTGCAGGTCGACTTCGTCCTGCCCGACCGGCTCGACGCGAGCTATGTGGCCGAGGACGGATCGCGCAAGCGGCCCGTCATGCTGCACCGCGCCATTTTCGGCAGCTTCGAGCGCATGATCGGCATCCTGATCGAGAACTATGCCGGCCGGTTCCCGCTGTGGCTGGCGCCGACTCAAGCGGTGGTGGTCACGGTCGTGAACGACGCCGACAGCTATGCGAATGAAGTCGCAGACGCGCTCCGCGCCGCCGGCATGCGGGTCGACACCGACCTCAGCAACGAGAAGATCAACTACAAAGTCCGCGAGCATTCACTGGCGCACGTGCCGCTGATCATCGCGGTCGGCCGGCGCGACATGGAGGCCCGCACGGTGGCCATCCGCCGCCTCGGCTCGGACAAGCAAGAGGTCCTTGAACTCGGGGCCGCCGTCACTACACTTTCTACCGAGGCTCGGCCGCCCTTCTAGGGCGGTCGCGGCTTCAATGCCCGCCCCCGGCCCATCGGCCATCAGGGGGTTTTTAACGAAGGAGAAGGAAGCCATAGCCAGACCTGCTCAACAAAGCGCGCCCACCCGCGAGGGTCCGCGCGTCAACGGCGAAATCAAGTCGCCACAAGTCCGACTGATCGACGAGAACGGCGAGATGGTCGGCGTCGTCAGCACCCGCGAGGCCATCGAGATGGCCGAGGAAGCCAGTCTCGATCTGATCGAGATCTCGCCCAACGCGGTTCCGCCGGTCGCCAAGATTTCCGACTACGGCAAGTACAAGTACGAAGCGCAGAAGAAGGCGCACGAGGCGCGTAAGCACCAGAAGGTCATCGAGGTCAAAGAGATCAAGATGCGCCCCAACATCGACGACCACGATTACGAAGTGAAGATGCGGGCGATGAAACGCTTCATCGAGGAAGGCGACAAGGTGAAGGTCACCCTGCGCTTCCGCGGCCGCGAGATGGTCCATTCCGACCTCGGCATGCAGGTGCTGAACCGCGTGCGCGGCGAGATGGACCTGCTCACCAAGATCGAGTCGATGCCGCGCATGGAAGGCCGGCAGATGATCATGGTGCTGGCGCCGAAGTAAGCGCCAGGCCAACCATCTATTTCTTGCCTTCTATTTCTTCAGTGCCCGCTCGCGCAACGTCACGATTCCGACGTCGCGCGAGGCGTCGGGGTCGAACTCGCCGGTCGCTACCGAGCCATCCGGCCAGCGCACGCTGTAGACCATCGGCCCCGCGAACGACATCGGGCCGTCCGCCTTGGCGGCTTTCCAGTAATCGCAGCGTACCGGATCGTCGGGATCGAGCTGCTGTGCCCCGCAAATCCGGTGCAGCACGTAGGGAATGAAGCGCACGCGGCCAGCTTCGGGGGCCGTCTTGTGATTGAGTGCCAGCGAGCGGATCTCGCGGCCGCAGCGATTGACCTTGAAGATCTTGGCCGCCCCAGGCGCGCCGCGGCGAATTTCCTCCAGCGTACCGACAAGCGCATCGAGGGCACGCTCGCGGGCCGCCTCGGTGAAACCGGCGGCAACCAGCGCCGCCTCATAACGGCCGACCGCCTCGGCGACGCCTGCTGCCGGGTAGCCGGCGCGGCCGAGGTCGCGCGCCCATGAATAAGTTTCCAGGGCTCGCACCACCATTTCGCCCGTGAGACCGGCATGCTCCGACCAGTCGCCGAGAACATTGGCCGACTTCCAACAGTATTTCAGCAGATTGTAGCCCTCGGGCTCGACCGAAAGTGCCCGCGCGTCGACAACACCGATCACCTGAGCCGCAACGGACTTGATCAGAACGTACTGCAGGGACGGGTTGTCACGCACGCGCTCGGAACTGGACTGAGCGACAGTGGGTTGGGCGACAGTGGGTTGGGCGACACTGGGCTGAGCGACAGCGGGCTGAGCAACGTCAGGCGCGACCGCGACCGGCGTGGCCGTCTGCGCCCAGCAAGGCGCCGCGGCAAGAAACACGAGAAAGGCAAAAGTTGCGGTCTTCGTCATGACTGGATGTTAACCTCTCCGAGGAGGACAACGCATGAAGGGCAGGGTGGTTGCGATCGCAGGGCTGGTCGCCGGCTTGACCAGCGCAGCCGTCGCTCAAACGCTGGGTGCAGAGGCTGCTCGCACCTACGCCGACTTCCAGAATCTGGGACCCCATCGTGCCTTCGCGATCGCCGCCGACGGCAAGGGATATCTTTGGGCCGGTAGCGGGGGCGCCGATCCCGCGACCGCGGTTACGAGCGTGCTGAAATCCTGTGCCGATCGCAGCAAGTCGGTGTGCACGCTCTACGCCGTCAACAATATCGTCCTGAACGGCCGGGACTGGAAGACTGCCGCGCCACCGGCGCTGCCCCCGATCGGGCGTCTGCGGCCTGAGTCCTATTGGGAAAACAAGGGACCGCAAGCTGCAGCCGGATTGATCGTCTGGAGCCATGGTTACATGTCCGGCAAGAACTCCACCGAGAGCGCACCGCAAGGCTGGGTCGGTCGCTTCACCCAGGCGGACTACGATCTCTATCGCTTCGACCGCGAGTGGATCCGCGATTGGCCGGGCGACGCGACCCAACTCGCCGACGCCGTGCGGCAGGCCAAGGCGATGGGATATCGTCGTGTGATCCTTGCAGGACAGTCCGCCGGCGCCTGGGTCTCTCTTGCGGCCACGATGCGCAGCGCTCCCGTCGATGGCGTGATATCGGTGTCCGCGGCTCACCATGGAGAGGTCAAGAACATGCGCGACGTTTCGGTGGCGCGTTCGGAGTGGCAGCAGGTCGTCAAAGGCCTCAAGCCCGGACCGCGACTGGTCGTCGTAAATTTTGTCGGCGACAGCTACGATGTGGGTGGACGCATGGACGATGCCCGGGCGGCATTCGCGGCATCCGGCGCACAAGGTCTCGTCATCTCAGACCCGGAAGGCTTCAAGGGCCACGGTGCGGGATACGACAATTCTTTCGCCCGCAAGTTCGGCCCCTGCATCCAAGCCTTCATCGAGAAGGGTGTGCGGCAGGCGCCGTGCGGTTGACGGCCCACAATCAGGTCGTCTTGCTCGAGCCTCAGGGCATATAGGAGCCACCGTTGACGTGCAGCACCTGGCCGGTCGTGGCGTTCGCCTCGTCGGAAGCGAGGAACACCGCGGTGCGCGCAATCTGTTCGGGCGTCAGCAGCCGGCCGCCGAGCGGAATGGTGATGCGCGCCATCTCGACTAGTTCATCGTCGCTGTTGCCATAGCGCGGCTGGGCGGTGTCGGTGAGGCCGGGCGCGATGGCGTTGACCCGGATGTTGTAAGGCGCAAGTTCAAGCGCCAACGCCCGCGTCATCGACACCACGCCGCCCTTGCTGGCGCTGTAGTGCACGCCGCGCACCGCGCCACGGATCGCCGACGAGGAAAGATTGATCACCGACCCGCCAGGCCGGCCCGCCGCGATCAGCGCCTTGGCCACCGCGATGGTGGCAAAGCAGCCCGCCTTCAGATTGATGTCGAGCACATGGTCCCAGTCGCTCTCGCGCATCTCGAGCAACGGCACCCGGGGATAGACGCCGGCGTTGTTCACCAGGATGTCGGGGGCGCCGAGCGCGCGGACGGTCTCGGCCACCATCGCCTCGACCTCGGGAAGCCGGGCGACGTCTGCCCTGATGAGGTGCGCGCGGCGGCCGGCGGCCCGGATCCTGGCGGCCACGGCCTCGGCAGCGGCCTGATTGTCGAGCCAACTCAGGGCCACGTCGGCGCCCTCCCCAGCCAGCGCCACCGCGATGGCCGCCCCGATGCCCTGCTGAGCGCCCGTCACCAACGCCACCTTGCCTGCCAGTTTCATGCGAAAATCCCCATCCGATGGCCATTCTGTCCGATCCCGGCACGCTTGCACGGACTGGGCCGCGTCGCTATAAGCCCCGTTCCTTCGAGTGGCCTGGCCAATAAGGGCATTGCCTCGGCTGCTTTGTAAGGACTTTTCGGCTTTCGGGCCGGGACCTGCGCTCCGGCGCTAACCCTTTGAAAAGGAACAAAAATGCCCAAGATGAAGACCAAGAGCGGGGCCAAAAAGCGTTTTCGCTTCACGGCCACCGGCAAAGTAAAGCATGGCGTCGTCGGCAAGCGGCACGGCATGAGCAAGCGGGGCAACCGCTTCCTGCGCCAGGCGACTGGGATGGCCATCGTGTCCGATCCGGACACGCGGATCATCAAGCGCAACTTCTTTCCGTACGAGAGGTAGACCATGTCACGCGTTAAGCGGGGCGTGCCTGCACACGCTCGTCACAAGAAAGTCCTCAAGCTCGCCAAGGGCTATCGCGGCCGTTCCAATGCGGCATTCCGCGTCGCCATCGAGAAGGTCGAGAAGGGTCTGCAGTACGCCTATCGCGATCGCCGCAACAAGAAGCGCGCGTTCCGTGGCCTGTGGATCCAGCGCATCAACGCCGCGACCCGCGAGCATGGCCTCACCTACTCGCAGTTCATGAACGGCATCCTGAAGGCCGGGATCGAGGTCGACCGCAAGGTCATGGCCGATCTCGCCGTGCGGGAGCCGGCGGCGTTTAAGGCCCTGGTCGACCAGGCCCAGGCCGCCCTCAAGTAAGTTCGCGGCGCCGTACAACGGCGCAACGAATGGAGATCTCAAAGAGGGAGCCTGGACCGCAGGCTCCCTTTTTCGTGTTCGGTTCGGAGTGAGCGACGGATGAGTGATCTTTCGACCATACGCAACGAGGCACTGGACGCCGTATCGGCCGCCGCCGATCTTGGCGCGCTCGAAGCCGCGCGCGTGGCCGTGCTCGGCAAGAAGGGCAGCGTCACCGGCCTGATGAAGACCCTGGGCGCGATGGCGCCCGAACAGCGGAAAGAATTCGGCGCGAAAGTCAACGAGCTGAAGGGCGAGGTCGAAGCGGCGCTCGAAGCCCGCAAGGGAACGCTCGGTGCATCGGCACTGACGGCGCGGCTCGCGTCGGAGAAGATCGACGTCAGTCTGCCGCCGCGGCCAGCCCGCGAAGGAACACTGCACCCAATCGGTCAGGTGATGGACGAACTCGGCATCATCTTCGGAGAGATGGGTTTCACCTGGGCCGACGGCCCCGACATCGAGGACGACTGGCACAACTTCACCGCGCTCAACATCCCCCCCGACCATCCGGCGCGGCAGATGCAGGACACGTTCTATCTGCCGCCGCGCGCCGACGGCACGCCCGTCGTGCTGCGCACGCACACGTCGCCAGTGCAGGCGCGGACCATGTTGAGCAAGGACGTACAGAAGATGCTGGCCGACGGCGGATCTCTCCGCATCATCGTGCCCGGCCGCACCTTCCGCATCGATAGCGACGCCACGCACACGCCGATGTTCCACCAGGTCGAGGGCCTGGTGATCGACCGCACGACGCACATGGGCCACCTCAAGGGCTGCCTGGTCGATTTCTGCCGCGCCTTCTTCGAGATCGACGACCTGCCGCTGCGCTTCCGCCCCTCCTACTTCCCCTTCACCGAGCCCTCGGCCGAAGTCGACATCGGCTGCTCGTGGAAGGACGGCGAACTCAAGATCGGCGCCGGCGATTCGTGGCTAGAGATCCTGGGCTCCGGCATGGTCCATCCCAACGTGATCCGGAATTGCGGGCTCGATCCCGCCGTCTACCAGGGCTTCGCCTTCGGCATGGGCATCGATCGCATCGCCATGCTCAAGTACGGCATCCCCGACCTGCGCTCGTTCTTCGACGCCGACCTGCGCTGGCTGCGTCACTACGGTTTCTCCGCGCTGGAGGCCGTACGATGAAGTTCACGCTCTCCTGGCTGAAGGAACATCTCGACACCAAGGCGACGCTCGCCGAGGTGCGCGACACGCTGACCATGCTCGGCCTCGAGGTCGAGGGCATCACCAATCCGGCCGAGGCGCTAAAAGGCTTCGTGGTCGGCTACGTCGTCGAGGCGGTCCAGCATCCCAACGCCGACCGGCTGCGCGTCTGCAAGGTCGACACCGGCGCCGGCACCATCGTCCAGGTCGTGTGCGGCGCGCCCAACGCGCGGACCGGCATGAAGGGCATCTTCGCGCCAGCCGGCAGCTATATCCCCGGCACCAACATGCTGCTGAAGGCGAGCAAGATCCGCGGCGAGGAATCGAACGGCATGCTCTGCTCCTCGCGCGAGCTGCAGCTGGGCGACGACCACAGCGGCATCATCGACCTGGCGCCCGAGGCGGTGATCGGCCAGCCGGCGGCGGAAGCGCTCGGCCTCGACGATGCCGTGATCGAGATCAAGGCGACACCCAACCGCGGCGATTGCCTGGGCGTGCACGGCATCGCACGCGATCTCGCAGCCGCCGGCCTCGGCACGCTGAAGCCCCTGAAGGCCGACAAGATCAAGGGCGGCTACGCGAGCCCGATCAAGTGGACGCACGGCTACGAGGCCACGCCCGACAGCCCCTGCCCGATCGTGGTCGGCCGGCATTTCCGCGGCATCAAGAACGGCCCGTCGCCGGACTGGCTGCAGCGCCGGCTGAAGGCGATCGGCCTCAGGCCGATCTCGGCGCTGGTCGACATCACCAACCTGGTGACGTTCGACCTCAACCGGCCGCTACATGTGTTCGACGCCGGCAAGCTCGTGGGCGATCTCGTCATGCGCCAGGCGCGCGAGGGCGAGCAGATCCTGGCGCTCGACGGCAAGACTTATACGCTCGATCCAACGATGGCCGTCATCGCCGACTCCAAGGGCGTGCATGGCATCGGCGGCATCATGGGCGGCGAGGATACCGGTGTGCGCGACGATACGACGGAAGTCTTCCTCGAAGTCGCCTACTTCGATCCCATCCGCACCGCCGCCTCGGGCCGCAAGCTCGGTGTCCAGTCGGACGCGCGCTACCGCTTCGAGCGCGGCATCGATCCCGAGTCGGTGTGGTGGGGCGCCGAGGTAGCGGCCCGGCTGATCCTGGAACTGTGCGGCGGCGAGGCGAGCGAAACCGTGTCGAGCGGCGTCATGCCGACCTGGCCGCGGAGTTTTACCCTGCGCCCCGATCGCGTGAAGACTCTCACCGGCATCTACGTGCCGAGCACCGAGACCGCCGCCATCCTCGGCAAGCTCGGCTTCAAGGTCGACGGCCAAGGCCCGTGGACGGCGGCCGTTCCCTCGTGGCGTCCCGACATCGTGGGCGAGGCCGATCTGGTGGAAGAAGTGACCCGCGTCTGGGGCTTCGACAAGATCCCGACGACCTCGCTGCCGCGGCTGTCGGCGACCTCCAAGCCGGTGCGCGATCCGATGCAGCGCCGCGTGCCGCAGGCCCGCCGGGCGCTGCAT